>SMVB01308056.1_pt1 | contig 41910 bp, 35 predicted proteins | sample 2456461 | NCBI WGS metagenome assembly SMVB01 (sample SAMN11095934, study PRJNA526329) | marine sediment metagenome | biome: Marine sediment; feature: Surficial sediment; material: Deep marine sediment; isolation source: Hadal surficial sediment | place: Pacific Ocean | collected 2014-05 | depth...
CGGGTATCGCTTCCCGCATCCAGGCCACACGCTCCCGTATGACCGACTGCCGTTCCGGTCTACGCATGGCCTCGAGAATTCGGTCACTTCCGTGTTGGAGCGGCATATCGAGATAGGGGAGGAGAACATCCTCGCTCGCCATCAACTCGATCATCTCACGGGTGATGCCCGAAGGATACATGTAGAACAGGCGAAGCCACTCCACATCCGTCTCCGCGATCAAGGCTCGCAACAGCTCCGGGAGGAGCGGCGCCGAGTGGTCTTTTCTCCGGAGGTCCCGCCCATACCAGGTCGTGTCCTGTGAAATGATGTTCAGCTCGCGCACTCCCTGCTGCGTCAGCGCCCGGGCCTCCAAAACCAAATCGGAGAGCGGCGCCGATCGGTGCAGCCCCCGAAAGCTGGGGATGGCACAGAACGCACAGGTGTGGTCACATCCCTCGCTGATCTTGAGAAAGGACGTGTGGGGCGTCTCCGTGGAGAGGATCCGAAGCGGCCGCTCCATCGTCGGCACACCCTCCAGAGAATCTGGGAGAAAGCCCCTACGGCGCAGTTCCGGTATCAGAGAGGCCATCTCTGAGAGGCCCAGAAAGAGGTCGACCTCGGGAATCTCGGAGCGGAGCTCGTCCTTGTACCGCTGGACCATACATCCCACGGCAACCACCGCGCGTACCCGCCCCTCCTCCTTGAGCCGGCACGCCTCCAGGATGGTCTCGATCGACTGCTCCTTGGCCGATTCGATGAACCCGCAGGTGTTCACGACCACCACGTCGGCACTGTTGATGTCGGACGACACGCGCGCGCCGTGTCCCACCAATGCCGCCATCATCTTCTCTGAATCCACGGTGTTCTTGTCGCACCCCAGCGTCACGAGGCCGATCTGGGGGCCGTCTACGGGTCCGATCGGATCGACGGTCAGCCGCACAGCCTCGACGTCTCTAGACACCTCGGGCCGGATCGGATCGGGGGCCAGGGGAAACACGGGTAAGGCCCTGGTTTTCATCGCGGGATCACCTCGAGCAGTCGGGAGGCGAAAACAATCGTACATCTTCGGGTAGCTCGAACCGGAATACGTCGTCCGGAATTTCGATGCCCACCCGGATGTCCGTAAGCCGGACCCGCCGGATCGATTCGTTCGTGTCGTGGATTTCCAGGGCCGTGATCAGGTCGCTGTCGACATCGAGCCAAACGACCGCGGATCGGAAGTCCACGGACCGCAAGCCCCCGGTCTCCCTCGGCTTTAACGCGATCTTGTGGGACAGGCCATCACCCATCGGCTCTCGACCTTCATGTACGGCTTCGAACCGCCCGCGCGGATCTTCCAGAAAGTTGCTGAAAAAGTTGAATCCGCCCCCGGCACCCTCCACCGAGCATCGCATCACCTGCCGATCATCCTGGCTGGGATAGAAGGTCCAGGCGAATTCCCCGTCCACAACCACCAGATCCCCCTCCGGCTCGGCGAAGCGCATGGAAAAAAGATCGGGCTGCTGCAGGCAGACCGTGCCCTGCCCCGAGCTGGTATGCCTCAGGAGCGTCACGTCGATTTCCTGCTCGAAGTGGGCGCAGAGGGTTTCGAGGCCGTAATAGCGCTCGCTCGCGGCGTATAACGCCCGGTAGGCCTGGCCGTCCTGGCCGTGTAACGACCGCGGCTCCGAGGTGAGTGAAACCAGCAGGAACAGAACTATCAGGGTCCGCGGCACCAAGAGGCTCAGGTTCTTCATAACGGACGATGATCGGATGTGGGACGACTTGTTCATGCGCCGTCCATACACAGCAGGCGAGGGGCCCGTTCCGAGCGGGAGCCGGCCTGGACTCCTCGTCACTGCAATCCCCGGTGCCCGCAGATCGTCTCGAGCTCGTCTAGCCCGACGAGCACCTCCCTCGCCTTCGAACCCTCGGACGGTCCCAGGATGCCGGCGTCATGCAGTTGATCCACGATCCGGGCGGCCCGCCCGTAACCGACCTTGAGCTTACGCTGGAGCAGCGACGTCGAGCCTTGCTGATGCTGCACACACACCTCGCCCGCCGCGCGGAAGAGGTCATCCCAGTCTTCCGCGCCCACGGCCCCGACCGCCATCTCGGCTTCGTGCTCGTAGGCCCGCATCTGTTCCAGAATATCCGATTCCTTCGCCGCTTCGGTCTCGTCCAACGCTTTGTTCTGAAGCTCTATCCGATCCCGGTACCAGGCCATCATCCGATCGGTCTCCGCCGTGGAGATGTAGGCGCCCTGAATCCGGACAGGCTCACTCGTGCCCGGAGGAAGGAAAAGCATATCGCCGTTGCCGAGCAGACTGTCGGCGCCGTTCTGGTCGAGGATCGTGCGTGAATCAGTCTTGGACGTCACGCGGAAAGCGATTCGGGAGGGAAAGTTCGCCTTGATGAGGCCGGTGACGACGTTCACGCTCGGCCGCTGCGTGGCGACGATCAGATGGATCCCGATGGCCCGGGCCTTTTGCGCCAAATACGTGAGTGGCCTCTCCACCTCACTTTGTACGGTCATCATGAGGTCCGCCAACTCGTCGACGACCACCACGATGTAGGGCAGCACCCCGTCATCGTAGATCCCCCGGTCCGGATCGTCTTTGGCACCCCTCGGCTCGAAACGGCGGAGCGTCACGCCCTCCTCCACACGTTCGTTGAACTCGCCGATCGAGCGCACACCGTTCGTGTTCAACAGGTTGTAACGGCGGTCCATCTCCAGGACCGCCCACTTGAGAAGCCCCGCAGCATCCCGCGGGTCCGTGACCACCTTGTGACGCAGGTGCGGCAGCAAACGGTAGGCGGAGAGCTCCACCATCTTGGGATCGACCATGAGAAGCCTCAGGGTCTTGGGCGTGTGGCGGTAGACCAGGCTGGTGATGATCGTGTTGAGGCAGATCGACTTACCGGACCCCGTGGCGCCCGCAATGAGGATGTGGGGCATGTCGCGGAGATCGGCCACGTAGGGCCGTCCGTTGAGATCCTTGCCTAATGCCAGCGGGAGTACAGCGCGACTGCGTTGGTAGGCCGGTGAGTCGAGGATGTCGCGTAGGCGGACCACCTCCGGCTCGGGGTTGGGGATCTCCACGCCGACCGCGCCTCTCCCGGGAACCGGCGCAACGATCCGAATGCTCTTCGCCTTCATGGCCAAGGCGAGGTCGGCGTCGAGGCTCGCGATCTTGCTCACCTTCACCCCCGGCGCGGGGATTACCTCGTACTGGGTGACCACGGGCCCCGTCGTACGGCCACCGATTTCGCACTCGACGTTGAACGTCCGAAGTTTTTCGATCAGCACCTCGCCCAACGCGTCGAGCTCCCGCTCCATGTCATGACGATGTTCGTCATCCGCCGGCGACATGAACTCCATCGGGGGAAGTCCCGTGTCGGCGACCTCCCCCGCAAACGGGTCGTCGGGCAGGCCTCCGTCGTCACCGGGACGCCCCTCCTCGTCTCTGTCCACCTCCTCCTCTCCGCCCCCCTCCCCATCTTGACCGACCGCCTCCAGATCTCCCTCGAACGGCTTCCCGTGCGCTTCATCGTTCACATCGTCGCGGACATCTTTGAAGTCGTCCTCCGGGTCGGACGTCCCGCCACCCTCCAGGAGATCCATCGGCGGCGTTTGCCCCAGCCGATCTCTTGAGCGCTGGTCCCACCAGGCCTTGACGCGTTCCCCCAATACGAAGAGACCACGAGCTGCGCGCGCCATCAGTCCCGTTCCTTGCGCCATGCCGCGTGCCAAAGACCCGATCGGATTCCACCCTATTGTGCCCACGGATAGGGTTACGAGGAGAAGCACAACGAGAAGGATCGCCCCTGGAACACCGAACGCTGTCACGAGGAAAGGACCGGCCAGCTCACCCCATCCGCCCACCGTTTCCGCGTCCTGGCCGAGGATCCCGAGGCCCATGGGCACGATCAGCAGCAGGCCTCCCAAAAGAATCGAGAGGCGTGTCGCCCACCCTACAGACAGCCATTCGCTTGCCCTGAGCCCACCGACCAGGAGGAGGCCGGGAATAAAAAACGCCGCAATCCCTACGAGGGTGGTGAGCACACGCCGCACCGTCTCTCCGACCACACCCATCACATTCCCCGACGGAAACCACTCCACACCCCTCGTGCCGAGCACCGATACGGGGATTAGGGCCGCCAGAAGGAAGAGCCCCAACGCCAACAGGCCCGCCGCGGCGATGTCTCGCTGCTGCTTCTGAGACAGCATCTTAGAAGACCTCTAACTCTCGGGCCCGGAGGACCCCGCGTCCGTGGAACGCAACTGGATGACCCGGTCGTCCATCTCAGGCACTACGGAGTGGCGATCGATTTGGGCGCAAACCTCCAGGTCCTCTCGGAGTCCGATCTCGATGAGGTGCTGGCCCGCCGAAGTCGATGCGAGGAAATGGGCGTTGATGTGGAAGGTCAGCGCCATCTCCACAGCTCCCATCGCGGCGTCGTTGAGTTCGACCTCGACCTCGGCCGCCGTCCGGATACGCTGCACCAGAGCTCCCGCACAGACGGCGTCGTCGAGAGAGAACAACCCCTCCGCTCCGGCGCAGACGACCACGATCGAATCGGCCTCCATCACCGCCGCCCCGACTGCACTCAGATTCATGAAGCTGCAGGCCAAGACGCTCACGGCATCTTCGACCAGAAAGAAAGCGCGGGTGCCATTCGTGGTGCTCATTACCAACCGCTTTCCCGCCACCCTCTCGGTCGAGAACTCACCCGGGGAATTCCCGAGGTCGAATCCCTCGATCATGAGTCCGCGTGCCTCGCCGCACAGAATCGTGTCGTCCCGTCCGAGGGAAGACGCCAGCTTGATGGCTTCTTCGGTTGAAGGAGCCGGATAGACACCCTGGGCGCCGTTTACGAGCGCCTCCACCATCGAGCTTGTCGCACGCAGGACATCGATCACGACGACCGTGCTCCCGGCCAGGTCGGGCAGCGGGGACGCCGGCTCGAAATGGACGTCGATCTTCATCAGTCAGCGGAGCGCTCGCTCAGAAAACGATCCACGAACCCGGTGTCCACCCCACCGGCCACGAACCTCTCATTCCGCGTAATTTCGGCGAGGAACGGAATCGTGGTCTTGATCCCTTCGATCACAAAGGACTCGAGCGCATGCCGCGCACGCACGATGGCCTCTTCCCGATCCTTGCCGCTGACGATCAACTTGGCGAGCAGGGAATCGTAGTGCGGCGGTACCTGATAACCGCTGTACAGATGTGTATCGAGCCGAACACCAGGCCCACCTGGAGGATGGAACGTCGTGATCGGGCCCGGGCAGGGTGCGAACCCAAGTGAGGCATCCTCGGCGTTCACGCGAAATTCGATGGCGTGCCCTCGCACCTGAGGGATCTCGCTGGGAAACGACAGGGGTTCACCAGCAGCCACTCGAATCTGCTCCTTCACCAGATCGAGTCCCGTCGTGACTTCGGTGACCGGGTGCTCTACCTGAATCCGTGTGTTCATCTCGATAAAGTAGAAGGATCCATCGGAGTCGACGAGGAACTCCACGGTACCGGCTCCCACGTACTCGATCCCTTTCGCCGCCAGGACCGCCGCCGCCGCCATTTTTTCCCGCAACTCGGGGGTCAGCGCCGGCGAGGGAGCCTCTTCAATCAGTTTTTGATGTCGACGCTGGATGGAGCAATCTCGCTCACCGAGGTGGACCACCCTGCCATGCTGGTCCCCGAACACCTGGAACTCGACGTGCTTGGGTCGGACGATACACTTCTCGAGGTAGACATCCGGATCGCCGAACGCGGCCCCGGCCTCTGTTTGCGCCGCTTGGAACATGTGAGCAAAGGATTCCGCATCGGAAGCGATCCGCATACCCTTCCCTCCCCCACCCGAAGAGGCCTTGATCATGACCGGAAAGCCGATCTGGGCGGCGATCTTCTCACCCTCACTGAGATCCGATATGACGCCGTCCGAACCGGGGACCGTGGGCAGGCCGAGGTCCATCATTGTCTGACGGGCCGTCGCCTTGTCACCCATTGCGCGGATCTGCTCGGGCCTCGGACCCACGAACACGATGTCCGAACGCTGACAGATTTCACTGAACTCGGCGTTCTCCGCCAAGAAGCCGTACCCCGGATGGATGGCCTCGGCCCCCGTCACCTCCGCAGCCGATATGATCCGGGGGATGTTCAGGTAGCTGTCCCTCGCCGGCGCCGGACCGATACAGACATCCTCGTCGGAGAAGCGGACATGGAGCGACTCGCGGTCCGCTTCTGAGTATACGGCCACCGTCGTCACACCGAGTTCGTGGCATGCCCGGATGATCCGCAGGGCTATCTCACCACGATTGGCGATCAGCAACTTGTTGAACACTCAGCGCACCTCGGGAAGGTCGCATGCCCCGGGGCCCTCCATCACGGGGAAACGCGAAACAGTACCTGCCCATATTCTACGGGCTCGCCGCTCTCGACACAGATCTCGCGAATGACGCCCGAGACCTCACACTCCAGCTCATTCATGAGCTTCATGGCCTCGATGATACAGAGCGTGTCACCCGGCGAGACGCTGGCGCCCAGTTCGACGTAAGACGGAGCATCCGGAGCGGGAGCCCGATAGAAGGTGCCCACCATGGGAGAGGTGATCTCGATCAGCCCGGAACCTCCCGACGTGGTCTCGGAAGACGGGAGGGGCCCCTCTTGTGCAAGGGCAGGTACGCCTGAAGAGACCATCGGTGCGAACGATGGCGCCGAGCCCCCATGCACGGTCAACGCGGCCCCAGCGTCGGCAGAGGCCGTCTTGGCGAGTCGGATACGCGTGCCCCCTCGCTCGATCTCGATGGAGTCCAGCCCGCTCTCGTCGAGGGCCTTGATGAGGCTCTGGACAAAGTCCAGATCCATCATGACGACGCTCGCGTCAAGTACTTCTCTTCACGGCGGTCCACCTTGACCACCTCTCCCTCTTCGATGAACAGCGGCACCTGAATCACAGCGCCGGTCTCCAGGGTCGCGGGTTTCGTGCCGCCCTGGGCCGTGTCACCCTTGAATCCGGGGTCGGTCTGCGTGACCACCAGCTCCACGAACTGAGGTAGTTCGACACTGATGACGGTGCCGTCGTGGACCAGGCCCTCGCACTCCATGTTCTCCTTCAAGTACCGGAGCTGATCCTCACCGAGCAGGTCTCCAGAGATCGGGATCATCTCATAGGTCTGCTGGTCCATGAAGTGGTAGAGCTGCCCGTCCGAATAACTGTACGTCACGGGGCGGCGCTCCAGTCGCACGTCGGTCACCTTCTCCCCCGCGCGATACGTCCTGTCCACCACCGCCCCGGTGAGAACGTTCTTGAGCTTCGTCCGAACGAACGCACCGCCCTTACCAGGCTTCACATGCTGGAAGTAAACAATGGTCCAGAGCTGGCCATCGATATCCAACACCAAGCCATTACGAAAATCCGCGGTCGAGGCCATAACACCTGTCAGTCGATGAGAATTTAGAAGGCGAACGGCGTTATTCGCCGGCGATTCGGGCCACGAGCCCTCTCAGCGCTAGAAGATAGCCCTGAGATCCAAAACCTAGAACCACCCCACTGGCTACCGGCGAGAGATAAGAATGACGCCGGAAACGCTCTCGGGCGATCGTGTTGGAGAGGTGAACCTCCACAAACGGGAGCCCCACCCCCACGAGCCCATCGCGCAGAGCCACGCTCGTGTGGGTCAGCCCTCCCGGATTAATCAAGAAACCGTCGACCCGCTGGCTGGCCTCCTCCAGGAAATCGAGGATCGCTCCCTCCGAGTTGGACTGGAAGGTCTCGACCTCCACACCCAACTCGGAACCGAGCGATTGCACGGCACCGTTGATGTCGTCCAACGTATCGGTTCCGTAAATCTCGGGTTCCCGACGCCCGAGCAGGCCGAGGTTGGGACCGTTGATGAGTGCGATGCGCACGATCTTGTCTCCCTGGTCGCCTAGACGCCTCTACGACTCTTTGGCGTTATCATCCGGCGCGAGCGATTTTATGGAAACCGTCTGACGTTCCTCGAGGCCGGCCACAAGTGCGCCGAGTCCTGCCCGTACATCCAGCTCGGCCGGTGCTCCATCGGCGCCGGACTCGAGCGATTCCAATTCGGTCAGTCGCCTGCGCAAGACTTCGTTATCCGGATCATCCGCGATCAACTTTCCGTACACCTCGATCGCCCTTCCGGTGGCCCCCTGGGCCACATATAGCTCAGCAAGCGTTTGCGTGTAGATCTCTCCGTCGATCGGCCCCTCGCCGAACGACGCTTCCTCACCTCCTTCGGGTGCCAACGATGGGATGGGTACCACGGAACGTACCACGGGACGCACCACGGGACGGTCGTCGGGGTCACGTACCGATTCGGGCGCGGCGTCAGGTGTGGCACTCGACTCGTCCTGATCAACCGGCGCCAGAGAGGCGATCGGTACCACGGGACGGTCGTCGGGGTCACGTACCGATTCGGGCGCGGCGTCAGGTGTAGCACTCGACTCGTCCTGATCAACCGGCGCCAGAGAGGTGATCGGTACCACGGGACGGTCGTCGAGATCAGGTGCCGACTCCGGTGCCGCGTCAGGTGCTGCACTGGTCTCGTCCTGCTCAGCCGGCGCCAGGGAAGCGATCGGTACCACGGGACGGTCGCGGTCCGGTACCAACTCGGGCGCGGCGTCGGGTGCGGCAACGGTCTCGACCGGCGCACCCGGCGCCAGGAAGGCGATCGGCACGACCGGCGCACCCGGCGCCAGGGAGGCGATCGGCACGACCGGCGCACCCGGCGCCAGGGAGGCGATCGGCACGACCGGACGTTCATCTTCAGCCGACTGCTCGGCCGATTCCCTGGCTGCCACCTGGGCCCGATAGGCCTGAGCCCTTTGATCTTCAATCAACTGAACGATGGCAGCCCGTGCGACCGTGTTCTCTGCGTCCAAAGCAAGAACCCGCTCGAACGAGCGCATGGCGTCGTCCGGCTTTTGCCGGGAACGATGCACCCAGCCCAGCACCAAATGGGCGGATGCAAAATCGGGATGGGTGTCGAGCCCTTCTTGAATAAGGGCCAGGGCCTTATCCAGGTCGCCGAGCCGGCGGTGGGCATCCGCCAGGGGCACGAAAGTCCTCCCCCGCGGGTCTAACTCCGACTCGTACAATTCTTGTAGTCGGTCGATCTGCTGTTTCAGAGACTCGGGCACACAGAGCTCCTTGGACGAACAGGAAAAGACGCGAGGTACACTTGTAGGACCATGGACGCGAGGAAGATACTGACTGCGCCGAAAACGTGTCAACGAGAGAGGTTGAGGAGCCCCATACCGGCCATTACCTTTCGTGGCCTTATCGTGTATGATCACGCGAACGTGATCAGGCACAGGACTCGCCGAGGAGTTGCCGTCTCATGATGCGTCAAATGCGGGAGAACACGAAGTGGATCATGCTGGTGACGGCAACGGCCTTCGTGGGCCTCATGGTGTTCCAGTGGGGAATGGACATCACCGGGCGGAGCGGCCTCTCTATCGGAGAAATCGGTAGCGTCAACGGCACGCCGGTGATGTACGACCCTTTTAATCAGACCTACCGTGCGCTTTTCGATCAGCTGCAGGCTTCCCAAGAGGATCCTATCACGAGCCAACAGATCCGTGACATCGAAGACGCGGCTTGGGACGAGGTCGTCAACCAGGTCCTGATCCAGCAGGAGCTGAGACGCCGAGGTATCCTGGTGACCGATGACGAGTTGCTGACCGCCTCACGGTTCAGTCCACCGCCGGAGTTCCAGACCAACGCCGCGTTTCAAACGGACGGGTTATTCGATATCCAGAAGTACCAGGCGTTCCTGGCGTCTCCGACCATCGACGATCTGATGCTCCTCCAGCTGGAGGCGTATTACCGGGATGTGATCCCCCGAAGCAAGCTGATGCGGCAGGTGTCGTCCGACCTTTACGTTACCGATGCCGCCCTCTGGGACGATTATCGTGACCGAAACGAGATGATCTCGGTTCGTTACGTCACCCTCAATCCCGCTCAACGGGTCGCCGACTCCGCCGTAACCGTGACAGCCGAGGAGGTGAGCGAATACTACGACGACCATGAAGAGGAGTTCGCGATTCCGGCGCAGGCCACGGTCCGAGCGGTAGTCCTCGACAAAACTCCCACGCCCGAAGACACGGTTGCCATGGGAGAAATTGCCGCTGAACTGAGGCGAGAGATCATCGAAGGGGCCGATTTCGAGGATATGTTCGGTCGGCCTGGAGTCGGAGCCGGGTCAGGAGACCTGGGCTGGTTTACGAGGGACCGTATGCCCGAGGCGTTTTCCGATGCGGCCTTCGCGGCAACCGTAGGCGAGCTCACGGAACCGGTGAGGACCTCCTTAGGTTACCATCTGATCGAAGTGCAGGATCAGGCAGAAGACAGTGTTCAGGCCCGGCATATCCTCGTTCCGTTTGCCCACACCGAGGAATCTGAGCTCGCGCTCCTCACGCTTGCCGACTCACTGGAGGCCCTTGGAGAGTCACGCACGTTGGCAGACGCAGCTCTAACTCTGAACCTCGGCCTTGAAACCGCTTTTCTGAGCACTGAATTCGCGTTCGTTGCGGGAGCCGGGCAAGTAGGAGAGGGCGCCGACTGGGCCTTCGAGGAAGCATTGCTTGGAGACGTCAGCCCCGTTTTCGAGACGAGGCAGGCTTTCTACATGCTTGAGCTTGCCGACCTCCGGGAGGCGGGGGCGATCTCACTCGCCGACGCCCGAGGATCCATCGAACAAACGGTGAGAGCCGAGAAGAAGGTGGAACAAGCCAAGGACGAGGGCGAGGAGATCGTCGCCCAGATTCGAGCGGGGGCGGACTTGGCTGATATAGCCGAACAGAAGAGCTTGGAGATCCAGATGGCTGGGCCGTACGCCCGCCTGGACTTCGTTCCCGGCATCGGGAGGCTGAACGCGGCCGTAGGGGCAGGATTCGGCCTGAATATTGGAGATGTGAGCCGTGCGGTGGAGGCCAACAACAATGTCTTCATCATCGAGTTGGCCGACTACTTCGCTGCGGACTCCACCGCTTTCGAAGACGAGCGGTTGCTACTACGGGATCAATGGCTCGCGTTTGCCCAACAGAGTCGGCTCCAGGAATGGCTCCAGGGCCTTCGAGAAGTGGCCCGCATCATCGACAGACGGGATGAAGTCTTGAACGCCGATCCCGCGGATGGTCAACTGCCAATAGGCGGGTTCGGGTTCTAACGCCCTGGATTGGCGTCTGAGGCCCCTCCCTTTTTGCAAGAGGGTGGAGAAGAGGGGCTCACGATCCCGCTCCGGCCAGCGCTTCGCTCTACCGCCTTCGGCGGCAGACTGTCCTCCGGCGGGACCGTGAACCCCTCTTCACGTTGGCATGGTTCGGGGGGGCAACGGACCGCTCTCCGGGCCATGGGGACGGGGCGGGCCGAATATTCCCATCATCCGCCCACGGCTCGCTCAGCTTGGGCGGGGGCGGGTAGCTCATTCCCACCGTCCAGCCCACTGCCTTGTCACTTTGGGCGGGGCCGGGTGCCCATTCCCACCCATCCGCAAAAGCCTCTTAGGCGTGGGGGCGCCCGTGTCCGATTCTGCCGCGCAGTCGCCGAGAGGGGTGGTGGTGGTCTTGCGGGGGGAGTACTACGACGAAGCCGAACAAGGCGCAGGACCGGGGCGGTGAGCAGAGAGCGTTAGGCTGCTCCCAGCTCCTGGAGGGAGAGGGATCGACGGTCCTCCGTAGGACAGTCTGCGGCCGAAGGCCGTGGAGCGAAGCGCTGGCCGGAGGAGGACCGTCGATTCCTCTCCCCTTCCACACGCAAGGGTGATTAGGCCTTCTCTTCCTCTTCTTCTTCCTCCGCCGCCTTTTCTTCTGTCGGGCTCTCCTGTACGGGGACGTCTGTTGCAATCTCGGCTGCTTCTTCCCCCGCATGACCCTCGGCTGTGGGTGGGCCTCCAATCTGCTGCTCCGAAGGCGGCGGGTTCGTCGTCAATCGCCTTGGCCCCTGATCCGGTTCGTCCGAGGAAGCCGATGCAGGAGGCACTGCATCGCGTTGCGGTTCATCCACGGTCTTGATCTCCTTTTCGATCTCCCGAATCGAACCCTTGAACTCCCGTATCCCCTTGCCCAACGAAGAACCTATTTCGGGAAGCCGCTTCGCCCCAAAAAGGAGGAGGACCACAAGGAAGATTACGATCATCTCCCCCATGCCTAGTCCGCCGATTCCCATGATAATTCCCTCCGTTCGAAGTCCGTTCCGAATCTACATCCAGGAGCGAACAATAAAGGCCACGATCGCGATCCCTACGAATGTTAACACATTCAGGCTAAGGATCAGGGGGCCGATCGTGAACGCGAATACCAGGAGATCGATGGCCAGCGGTCCAACCGATGCCTCCACCGACATGGTGAGAAAGGCCTTGGCCGGGCTCTCCGGAAGAAATGCCACAGAGAGTTGAGTAAGCAACCCACCTACCAACAATCCGAGCGCCAGCGTCCATAACAGGCGCTTCACATTCCGCTGATAGGTATCGACTAACATGCCTTTATCGTTTCACGGACGGAGGAAGGTGTATCCGTGGCATCAGCGATCACGTCCCACGGTGTAGGTCACAGCGTCCCTCAGCGCGTCCACGGCAGGGTCCTCTGGAAGTGTAGCGAGTGCCTCCCATGCACGCCCGGCGTACAGATTCGCCCGCTCGTTGGCGTAGTCCAACCCACCACGGTCATGCACGATCTCGATCACACGATCGATGTCTTCATCCGCCGCCTTTGCCAGCGTGAAGAAGTCCCGAATCTCACGCGACTCAACATCAGACACGTTCTTCAGGGCTCCGACCAGCGGAAGTGTCACCTTACGCTCTCTCAGATCGTGCCCGGACGGCTTTCCCGTGACGGCCTCCGCTCCGGTGTAGTCCAAGAGGTCATCGGTGATCTGGAACGCCATGCCCAGATGATGCCCAAACAGTGCAAGGGACTTTCGATACTCACTCACACCGGCCAGGGCCCCCATTTCACAGGCCGCGGACATCAACGAAGCCGTCTTCGACGCGATGAGCCGGTAATAGTCGGACTCAGTGAACTCGAGGGCATCGTAGGATGTGAGTTGCCGCATCTCACCGATGCTCATCTCGTTGGCGGCACTCGCGATAACCGTCACCGCATCCAACCTTCCGAGCCGCGTGAGCTCCGTGACCGAGCGACTGTACAAGTAATCCCCCATGATGATCGCAATCTGATGCGTCCAGAGTGCGTTGACCGTGGGGAGACCACGCCGCAAGACACTGTGGTCGACGGCGTCGTCATGGACGAGCGTGGCGAGGTGAACCAACTCTACAACGGCAGCGAGTGTGATCGCATCGTCAGACTGGCTTCCCCCGACCTTATTGCTGAGAAGGAGAAGCGTGGGACGGAAGAGCTTGCCGCGCATGAGGAGAAGGTACTCGTTGATCTCCTCGATCAGATTGAAGTCCGAGATGATGATCCGCTTCAGATCGCCCTGGACCTCCTCGAGCCGACCGGCAACGAGGTTCTGCACCGAGGACAGATTCGGCGCAAGACCTCTCAGGACGGAACCCGGAGCCGCCTCCATCACGAGAGGCCTGTTGAGGAAGTGGAGCGAGCCGCGTTATTGGAGGTGCGCATCGATCAAAGCTCGCCGGGGCTAACTGCGCAGGCCCCGAAGGCGCTCGGTGACATCAACGAAGTTGATATCGATTGCGAATACTTTGTCGTAAAACTCCACCGCCGCTTCGGTGTTGCCGATCGTCTCATGCGCCAGCCCGAGGTAGTAGTAAATGCCCACGCGTTCCTCCTCGACCTCGCAGGGGGCGTCGAGCCCGCGCGTGAGGGTTTGGAGCGCCGCCTCCGGCTCTTGTTTCTGCAGGAACGTCTGGCCGAGCATCTCATAGGTCGCAAGATGCTCTGAAGTACCCCGTAGCACCATTTGGAACTCACCGATCGCCTCGTCTAGAAGGCCCATCTCCAAGTAGGCGGTGCCCAGATCGTAGTGGGCGGTCACATCGCTCGTTTCGATGTTTTCCGAAACCTTCTTCTTGAACTGTTCCAACATCCTCTCGAAGTCGGCCTGATCGTCGCCGGTCGGCTCTTCATACGGCACGACGAAACGAGTCGACTTCTCGGTCGTGTGCACATCATCACCGAGAAGCATCGCACCGATATCGACGTAGGATTCCGATGAGGACGCCGCTGGACTTTCGGGCCCGGGATCCACGTTCGACACACTCCGAGACTCCTCAACGGCCGTAGTGGGGGTGTCCGCACCCGCGGCGGCCTCCTCGGCGGCTCTGGCCGCAGCGACTTCCTTGGCGGCCCTGGCCGCGGCCGCTTCTTCGGCGGCTCTGGCCGTGGCTTCCTCCGCAGCCTTGGCCGCCTCTTGCTTCGCAGCTTTGGCCGCCTCTTGCTTCGCAACTTTGGCCGCGGCTTCCTCCGCAGCCTTGGCCGCGGCTTCCTCTGCAGCTTTAGCCGCGGCTTCCTCCGCGACCCTTTCCGTAGCCTCTTCGGCGACCAAAGAGGCGACCCTAGCGGCGGCCTCCCCCGCAGCTTTGGCCGCGGCTTCCTCTGCAGCCTTGGCCGCCGCTTCCTCTGCGGCCCTGGCCTCCGCTTCTTCTGCAGCCTTGGCCGCGGCTTCCTCTGCAGCCCTGGCCTCCGCTTCCTGGACAGCCTTGGCCGCAGCTTCCTCCGCAGCCTTGGCCGCAGCTTTCTCCGCAGCTTTGGCCTCGGCCTCCTCCGCAGCCTTGGTAGAACCAGCGGGGACAGCGTCGTCGTCGTCGTCGAACGACATCAGGGGAAGATCAACCGGACCGATGATCTCCTGGTCACGCCCTGACGCCTCGCCCTCCGAGTCTGCAGATCCCGTTCGCTGGTTGAAGGACTCGTCTAACGCGGCTTGCTCGAGGTCCAAATTGGGATCCATCCTCCGGATTCGCGCGGCGACGTTCTGTGCGAGGTCGCCCAAGCCATGCCGCCGCATGATACGATACGCTCCGATATACTGAGTGAGCGCATCACTGGCCCGATTACTTTGCTCGAGCTGCGCCCCAAGGATCATGCAGATTTCATAATCGTCCGGGGCCAGGTTGACGAACTCAATCAACGCCCGGAGGGCCTCGTCGAGATCTCCGGCGGCCTGCACACTCTCCGCGTAGGTTACGAAGCTTGAGCGCGCATCTGTGATGAAGCCCTGCGCAGCCCGGATCTGTCCCATCTTGAGGTGGATGCTGTACCGATCGGGGAGGTTACGCATCACCTTTTTACAAACGGCGACAGCGTTATTGGGGAGCCCCGCATCCATATAAAAATCGACGGCCCGCTCATAGAACGCCACGGCCTGGGCGGCGCTCCCGATTCTGGTCGCCAAGTCGCCAGAGCGGTTGAACAGTGCGATATCGGGAGTGTCGTCGCTCGACAGCAGGTCGATGGCCTGGCTGTAGAGATCCAAGGCCTCCCCCCACTGCTCGTTTTGCTCGAAGCTTCGAGCCCGTTCTTTCAGATTTTCGACACTGCTCACAAAGCGGCACTCATACTCGCGTCTGACTTATCCCCCGCGCAGACACATACTCTGACACGCGACGAGAGAGGAGCCGGGACTCGCCCGGATGAAGAAGCCTAAATCTGTCAACAGCCGCCGGAAGCACAAGGGGATCGGGAATCATGCCGATGACCTCTGTTTCAATGACTTGCCCGCCGCTTGCCTCAACACGCTCTTCAATGGCGTCGAACACATCGTATGGTGAGGTCGCCTCAGGGTCTTCGAGGTTCATGGAGATCTGGAGCCGGTCGGTCTCGGAGAGTGCCAACGCCAACACCCGTAGGTGCTTGAACCCACCCCCGGACTCACGGAGCCCTCGGGCAATCTCCTTGAGGGCGTCCAGGGACATCCCCTCTACAAAAACGTTCCACGCCAACAGGACACGACGCGCACCGACGCAGGTAGCGCCCGCAGTGGGATGGGGTCTGCCCGGCCACTGAGGAGCGACCAGGTCCGGCTCCCGGCCCACCGGGAACCCCTCGCGGAGAGCTTCGAACCCGCCGCGTCGTATCGATGCCAGCGATCGGTCAAATCGCGACGGGGTCTTAACAGAACGCGCTTCTCCGTAGAGATAGACGGGTACCCCTTCCGCCGCTAGCCGACCCGCCACCCGCCGCGCACTCTCTACGGCCGAGTCCATCGTCAGGTCGTGCAAAGGCACGAAAGGCAGGACATCCAGAGCGCCGATCCTGGGATGAACACCCTCATGGGTGCGCAGGTCGATTCCGTCAATAGCGAACAGGGCGGCCGCTATTGAGGCCGCCTCGACACCCTCCGGATCTCCCATGTAGGTGACCACGGATCGATTGTGGTCGCGATCCGCGGTCCAATCGAGCACCTCGACGCCCTCCTTCTCGATGACCTGGAGCAGCTCCCGAATCCACCCGAGATCTCGCCCTTCGCTAAAGTTGGGCACTGCTTCGAGAACGGGCACCATGCTCACATGATAGACAGGGTCGAAACCTAATTGCAACGCCCCCGGCAGAGTCGCGGATGCCACGGCCCCAGATCCCGGGCGTAACGGCGACGCCGTAGCCGCAGCCAACAACCTTCTGATCCGACCGGGCGCGCCCAGCGGGCGGACTCGCGCCCAGCGGGCGGACTCAGTTTCCGACCAGCTGCGGATTCCCTGACTGGAGTTGGTACGCCCAGTCGAAGATCATGAGCTCGGACCCGGCTTGGTCGGTCCCAAGCAAGGTCACTCGTACTGCGCCATAACGTACCACCCCGCCACCCTCCACGATCCGCCAGATGTATGTGAACTCGGGCTCTATCGCGATCTCTATAGGGCTGTACCCCGACAGCGGCGCGGTCGTCCAGTCCTGGCACTGCGGGTCGGCGGCGACGCCACACTTGAGTTCACTGGTAAAGGCACCCTCTGGGAATACTTCGGCCGAGGGCCCCGGGACAAGCCACCACCCCGATACGTCCGTCTCGAGGCGAAAGTGCCTTGTGAGAGACTCGCCGGCCACGATCGGATCCACCTGATCGGATTCCGAAAAGCGGAAACCGGATAAGCTCGGCTCATCCATGAAGGAGTACACCAATTCTCCCGTGAAATCGGGTCGAGGGGTCCCCTGCCCACTCACACTCGTCCCGCTCTCATGGCCAAAAACGTCGACGGAGGACACGGCATAGGTGGAGGTCACGCCGTTCTGGGCCAGAGCATCCAGAAAGCCGGGCGAGTCCGATCCTCCTAGCAGGATCTGGGTCGCACCCTGATCAGACAGGAGGTAGATCCGATATCCAGAAAAGTCACTGTCGGAACGGGCCTTGTCGTTCCAACGGATGTAGTTGGTGGCGTCCAAAGCGACCACTTCCAGATCCGTAGGGACAGGTGGCGGAGTGAAGGACGGCACAGACACCCGGACGGTCCGGTCCGAATCGGTCTCCGCACCGGTATCAGGATCCAGAGCCGACACGAAGTAGTCGTAGCTCACGTTGGACACGATGTTCGTGTCCGTGTATTCACAGCTTCCCGCGGAGCAGCTCGTCACCTCCGCGATGAGGAGAAAAGACGCATCTCCGACCCGCTTGCCGAAAACCCGGAACGTCTCACCATTCCACCCCGAGGAGAGCTCCCAGTACAGGGTCACGGCCCGATTGTAATAAGCGGCCTCCAGCCCAATGGGCGGAGCGGGGCCATCGAGGGGGACAAAGATCGTATCGTCGTCGCTACAAGCCCCCAGGAGCGCCGCCCCCGTCAACACAAACACCGTTTTCCACATGATTCGCATTCCTCGCTGGCGTTGAGTGGGACCCATTCGGGGTCCTCGACAGCCTCGCATCTGCTACTCAATGCACAAGCGATACCAAACCTGGAATCCGTGTGAAACAAGGACTTTCAGCGGTGCCCGCGGAGAAACCGTCCTCCACAGAGGACAAGCTAGCCCGTGCCGGAGACAGAAGATGGGGGTGCTAGAAGGGGTTCGTGAGGTCCGTGTTCTGTTGGTCGTAGTCGAACTTCAGGTCGCGGTTGTCGAGGAGAGACACCGAGAAGCGGAAGGACCAGTTTCCGGTCGCCGTCTGGGAGTAGTCGAAGTTCGCCTGCCACCGGTGCAGATCTCTCGTCAATCGAATCACATGGTCGGCGAACCTACCCGCCGTGACGTCATACGAAGTGCGCCAGACGAGGTCCCAATTTTCCGTCGGTTTGAGACGGATCCCCATCTGAATCAGTTGGCTCGCCGGTAGAATTGAATCGCGATTCCGGCGAAGGGAGTAGGAGAAGTTCGTGTTCCACGCACCGGTGCTCCTCCTCCGCTCGGCCCGCTGAGCGCCCGGACCGACGACATCGTCCGACCCCGCACCAGGGACGATCGAGGACTCGTCCGTCGGACTGAGATTACCAACGTTATCGAGACGCGGATCGAGTTCATCCGAATCCTCGAAGGCGTCCGTCGAGTCCGCTTCAGAGGGCTCCGCGGCTCCGGAATCCCCGTCCCCACCGCCGCCCAACAGGCGGCTGAGCGTCTGGATGATACCAGAGCGTGAACTCACTGCGAAGGAAAGATTGAGTTGTGACAGTATTGGATCGAAGACTCGGCGGGGGCTTCCGTCCCGATCCTCGGTGCCGAAGAGGTCGTGTTCGATGGAGAGCTGAAGCCCGCGCAAGAAGTCCGAACTGATCTGGTTCCTCAGACGGGTCGTCGTGAACCCCGCCAGCCGCTCGTTCGCCTTTTGCGCGCGAACGAAATCGTAAGTGACCACGCTCGTGTTGAGCGTCATCAGGTTGATTACCCTCGAGGCGGGGAGCCTCCTTGGGCCATCCTCATCCCGTCGGTCATCGGCGGGAAGCGCAACCGGTGTGTCTTGAAGGTTGTTGAAGAGCGAATCCGGCCTCGCGTCCAGAATCGAGTCCGGCGCCAGGAGGTCCTCTTCCAGATCCAGTCCGATCTCCTCGGGCTCATCTGATTCGTCCCCTTCGACCTCTCTACGCTTCGCCTCGAAGGTTTGATTGAGACCGACGGTGACGACATTCCTCGCGAACGCGTTCGCCGTCCCGAACACTGTCTCCTGGAGGGGCGTGGCCACGATTTCCGGTGCGTAAGCGTAGGAGATCGACGGCGAAAGTTTATGCCGGATCGCCTCGAACCCCGCCAAACCGCCATAATATCCGTAGATGTCGCTCTTCAAGCGGGCACCGAACGAAAAACGCCGTTGTGCCGATACGAAACTAGTCGCCACCGGAATCTCGTCTGAACGTGTGGCGGCCCCCGAAATCTGCAGGCTGGGTGTAAACGTGGTGGTTCCGATCAGACGCTGCTGGTAGTTGAGGCTCGTGCTCCACGTAAGGTTGGCGGTTGCTAGATCGACGTTGCCGGTGGGTAGTGCACCGAGGGTGTCGCCCGGAAACGCGATAGCGGCCGGAACGCCCAGGTCGGCCATCTCCGTGACGCTCAATGCTTGCGACCACGACAACGCACCCAGGTTGATGCCGCTGCTTATGCTGGCCGCCGACCGAACCTCGTCGGCCAGACTCCGAGTGTACAGGGCGGGGAGCTGAGGGGCCCGATCGACCGTGTTCCTTCGGTAACTAGCGCTTCCCGACCAGGTCAGGTTGTTGTAGAACCGGGCGCGGTTGGTCGGGGCCTGGAACAACGTGATCGTCTTCAGAGACAAGTTTGCGGTGGGAAGTGTCATCTCCACACGGTCGTCGCTCAGAAATTGACGGCGGTCAGCGCTGACCGACAGGTTTCCCCAATCGAATCGGCGGCTCAGGCCACCCTGCGAGTTTATGGACTGTGTCACCTCCCTCGGATCGAACGAATTTTGTGTTACGAATCTGGAGCTGGACGCATATCGCGCCGAAACACGCACGTCCATGCGTTCGTCGACAGTCCAGTTGTGTCGGGTGTCGAAGGAGAGTTCTCGACCGCCGTCAACCCTCCAGAAGCGCCTCACGTTCGCCGAGCCGTTGAGGAACTTCTGTGTCACCCGATAGCGGAAAGCACCCGTGAGCGCCGTATAGTTGTCGCTCCACCAGTCCCCGGCGAAGGTGGCGTCGGCGTAGTCGTTGATGGCCCAGAAGAATCCGATGTTGGACACACGCCGTGTATGTCCTCGAGACGTACGCACGATGTCGTTGACGCCGAAGCGGGGCGTGAGAATGCCGCTATGCCTCCCCGACTCCGTACTCTGAAGGATGAAGGGCAGCCAGAACACAGGCACGTCGTCGAAGTTCAGCGTCACATTTCGGGCGACGAACCAGCTGCCGCCGATGGCCTTGAATTCTCGTGCAGCAAAGTGGTAGTGGGGCTCTGTCTCCTCACAGGACGTGAAGTTGATGTTATGGCCGAAGACCGTGTCCGGGAGGATGGCTGGAAGATCGCCATCCATGATCCAGGTCGCGCCCTGAGACATGGTCGTGTGAGCGTCGAAGGCCGTCCCACGGTCGGCCCGGCGGTCGTAGATGATGTTCGAGCTCCGCACGGGCGGCTCACCCGGCCGCTCCGTCAACGTCTCGCCTGCCGTCCAGAGGAGCGAATCGGCGAGGTTGATCGTATCCGTTGCCGTCACGGTCATCCCGTTCTGGCTCACCTCGGCGGGCCTGTTTTCGGCGCCGACGAGCGTCATGCGCTGAGTCTCCGTATCGAATTGTGCTCCCCCACCGGAGTATCGGACCACCGAATAGCCGGGCAACGCAAACAGGGCGGCCATGAACGAGTCGACCGCTTGTGGCTGGAGTGGTGGTGCCGCACCGGGGGGTCTGGCTATTGAGTCGATCACGAAGAGTGTGGAGTCCACGCCCGGCGGTCTGGAGAGGTTGCTCAGCCGCTCGAGCACCCGAATTCGAGCCGAATCGACCTCCTCCGCGGGCGGGTCCTGGACCTGCGCGGCCGCGGGGGCAGACCATCCGACCGCGAGTACGACCATACCGCACCCGACTACCCACGGTCCGAGGCGACGGTGGGGCAAGGCCCCGGCCCTCATTCGGCCTCTACCGATCCATCCGGCGGGTCACCGCCGATCTTCCGCGTCCGGCGCCGTCTGGTGATCACGACCGAAAGGACAATGCTGAATTCATACAGAAAAACCATGGGAATCATCATCAGGGCCGTCACCGTAACGACGTCGCCCGGGCTGAGAAGGCTGGCCAAAATTGTGATGATGACGATCGCGTGACGCCTCTTCGCACGCAGAAACGCAGGGGTGACCAGCCCCAGCGCGGACAGGATCATGATGACCACCGGCAACTCGAACAGCACTCCGAACGCCATCAGCAGCTTGGTGACGAAGCCGAAGTAGTCCCCCGCCCGCAGCATCGGGTCGAAGTAGTCCGTTCCGAAAAACAGTAGGAAGCGGAGCGAGACCGGAAGTGCCAGGTAGTACGACATCAGGACACCGGCGGCGAAAAGAACCACTCCCAAATACAGGGCTGGGACGATGGCCCTCTTCTCATGCCGCTCGAGTGCCGGAGATAAAAACGACCAGATCTGGTAGACGATGATCGGCGAAGCGAGAATCAACCCAGCCAGGATCCCGATCCGCAGGAGGAGGAAGAACGGCTCGGTCGGAGAAAGGAACACGAGCTTCGTCTCGTCTTCCATCACCTCGTAGAACGGACTGATGAGAATGTCGAGCACCCCGAAGCTCAACACCAGAATGTAGCCCACTACACTCGCGACTACGATCGCCAGGAGACTCCACAGGATCCGCCAGCGGAGCTCCTCCAGGTGGTCGAGGAACGGCATCTCGCCGCGGTAATTTCGGGTCAGTATTGCCATTCTGGGTGAGCCGGCGCGCTAGAAGGGTGATCGGACGGGGGGGCGACCCGCTTTAGGAGCGCCACGCTGCCGCATAGCGGCATTCCGGGGGAAGATCAGAGTGGGAGCTCCTCCTGGTTCCTGGCCGAGCCCTGACGCCGTTCTTCCGCGTTCAGGTCGTGTACCATGTCTTGGAACTCACCGATGTCCTGGAAGTTCCGGTAGACGGAGGCGAAACGCACGTAGGCCACCCGGTCCAACGGGCCGAGATGCTCCATGACGATTTCGCCGATGACGGAACTGGAAACCTCGAAGCTGGCGGTCCTTGTCAGGTTCTCCTCGACCGCGTCCACGACCGCGTCGATGTCGGCTTCAGTTACCGGCCTCTTCGCACACGCGATCGCAACACTTCGTAGTAGCTTGGTCCGGTCGAAATCCTCTCCTGACCCGTCCCGTTTGGCGACACGTAGGGGTCGCTCTTCGACGTGTTCGTAAGTCGTAAAACGGGCCCCGCACACGGCACATTCCCTGCGGCGCCGTACCGCCCGCCCGCCCCGGCTACCGCGGGTGTCGACGACGCGGTTCTCAGTGGCGTCACACTTTGGACAACGCATCAGACACGGCGGGCGTCAGCGGATGTCTTCCAGCAGGTCCTGGGCAAGGTCCGCCGCGCCACTGTCAGGATAGGTGTTGACCACACGCTGGAGATAGGTCCTGGCCGTTCGGACGTTTTCCTGGAGTACGTAGATGAGGCCGATTCGGTACAGGGCCACCGGAACCTGGTCCGCCGTCGGATACAACTGCGCAACCCGGAGGAATTCCTCGATCGCCTGATCAAGTCGATTTTCCTGAAAGAGGATGTCCCCGAGATTGAACTGAGCCGAGGGGGCCAACCGATCATCTGGATAGTCCTCCAGGAATCTGCTGAAGGCCATCCGTGCAGTGTTGAGCGAACCGCGATTGAACTGCGTCACCGCCGCCTCGTACATCTCGTCGGCGGCGGCTGGATCCCCACCACGGCCAAGTAGAGCACGAAGCGAATCGGGATCGGCACGCCGTGTCGAGGTCGTCACCCGCCCCCCGTCGGTCAGGAGCCGCTGAGACAACAGGACCACGGAACGCTGGATCTGTCCCGTCAACTGGGTCAGTTGGGACAACTGGGTTTGGATATCCCGAAGCTCCCGCGCAATTCCCCCACGGGTGTCCACCACCATCTCGTTCGCAACCGCGGACTGGACTTCCAGCGAATCCTGGAGGGCCTGAATGTCGGCGGACAGCTCTCGTAACTGGGCTTCCTGGCGAGCCGCCTGCCCGGCCACCTCATCTTGGAGACGCTTCACGTCCCCCTTCATGGCGCATCCTGCGGACAGCAGCACCGTCGTGGTAACGAGAAAGACCCCTCCCCCACGGCCCCAACCACGCCGGGGCGCGACTGACGTGCCAGGGGGAGGGGTCATACTCATCCTGTCCCCAAGCGGAGGTTGGCGCTGTTCTTAATTGTCCTCGCTGGTCACGATCTGACCGCCCGTGATCACGAACTCGACCCGGCGGTTCTGAGCCCAGGCCGCCTCGTCGCTCCGGTTGACCGCAGGCCGCTCCTCCCCGAACGAGGTCGTCGTGAACCGATCCGCCGAAATCCCGAAGCCCGAGAGAAACTCCCGGACACTCTCGGCACGGCGGCTTCCCAGCGCGAGGTTGTACTCCGTCGAGCCCCGCTCGTCGGCGTGGCCCTCCAGGCGGAGGCGCACAGTCGGGCTGCTACGCAGGATCGGTAGCTTCGCACGTAGGAGCCGCTCCGCCGCTGCGGTAATGACCGCTTCATCGTAGTCGAACTGGACCACCGCTTCGATCGTCCTCCGTGCCTGGTCGGCATCCCGGGTCATACGATCCTGCTCACGGCGCTCAGCATCCCGCTCGGCTTGCGTGCGCGCCTCCTCGGCAGCCCTGGCCGCTGCAATCGAATCATTGCGCGCGTCGATCTCGGCCTGAGTCGGTCCGCCGGGCCCGGGCGGCGGCGGCGGCGTGGACCCCCCACATGCGCTGAGAACGAGCGTGGTGACAATAGCTGGTATAAAAAGATGTTTGATCCGCATCCTCAATCCTGTCGGTGTGTGGTCATGTCAGGAGGCTTACCCGACTCGGCAAGCCCGTTGGTGAAACGCTTGTTCCCAATACGAACTTTGGCCAGCATAAGGGTGGAACCCAACATAAGGCATATACGCCATTGAGCACCATCGCGCAATAACTTGGGCCCGCGCATTCTAGAGGCTGTCCCATCCCAAAGGCGGTGACCAATCGGGTAACCGGACGTCGGTCCCCCGCAGGAGCATCCGATAGGTGCCGGTGGCCGTATCGACCACCATCAGACCGGTACCCCAATCCCGGCGCCCGACGAACACGAGATGGCGTCCGTCGGGAGCCCAACTCGGATCCTCATTGTTCCCCTCCCAGGTAAGCTGCCTCAGGCGGCGCCCACGGTCGGAAACATCTGCAACCAGGATGTTGTATTGCCCTCTCCGGCCGACGCGCCCGTGAAAGGCAACGTGATCACCCACGGGCGCCCAATCAGGAGACGTATAGTATCCCTCCTGGCCGTGCAGATAAGGGGAAACGAGGTCCGCCTCTCCTCCCGTGGCCGGCATCACGTAGATCTGTGGAAACGGAGTGCCCAGACGGTTGGAGTTGAACGCGATCCGGCGCCCATCGGGCGAATAAGTCGGCGAGATGTCATCCCACCGTCCGCCGCTCAGATGTGTGAGACAGCAGCTTCGCCCCCAATCGTAGAAGAAAATTCCGCTCCGGTTGCCACCGGTGATCGAAAAAGCCAGATCACGGCCATTGGGGCTATATGTCGGCGTGTTATGGTCGCCGGTTCGCCCCGCGTCGAGCGACTTTTCGACCAGGGTCTCGAGGTCCAACTCGTAGATTCGAGGCAACCCGGTCCCCTTGCGGGACGAGTAGGCGATGTGTGTCCCGTCCGGAGACCAGGAGGGAGACATCGTAAGGTCATTGTAGTGGGTGATCCGCCTGAAGTTCTCACCGTCCGAGTCGATCAGGTACAAGTCCTGATTGCCGTCCTCCGTTCTGCGTGAAAAGACGATCCGGCTCGCGGCCATCCCGGGCTCGTTGTAGATCCACTCGACGATCGCGTCCGCCGCGATGTGTACGGCCATTCGGAAGCTGCCGTCACCGGAGTCCGGAATTGGAAAGCGGCCCCGTTCACGGATTTCGCCATAGACCACATCGTGGAGTTCCAGCACCAAAACGAATCCCGAACCAGCCCCCTCCAGGGAGCCCGACACCAACCATACGGCTCCAAGCTGATCCCAAAGTTGATAGTCGATCTCGTCGGCGACCAAGGAGGCCGGGAGAGAATCCATGATCTCGAACCGGTCGCTGTAGCGGAGATCCCTGGCGATAATTGCCTCGACCCGGGAGGCCAGCGACTCTCCTCCGAGACGGCCCAAGAAAGGCTGGACCGCCAGGGCGGGCTGAAATTCCGCTTCGTATAACAACCCCAACGTCACACCCGGAATCGAGTCCTGCTGCGCCGTCAGTGGGCTCGTCCACAACATGGTGACCAACACCAACATGGGGACCAATGCCGCTCCCAAAAGCGATCTCAGCATGCGCATACTCTTTCTCCTGATTTTGAGCATCCCTGGTCCCTCATACTGATCCGTCCCTCATCCCTCGGAGTCGGAGCCGCGCCGAGCTCGGGGGGTGAATGTGAAGTTGACCGGAAGTCGATCAAAGGGAAGGGCCTCCGGAAGCGGACCCAGGCGGTCCCGACTTCCCGCACACTCCGCCGCCCCCATGGCTTCGATATCGAAAGCTATGCTCCGCGACGACTCCACGATATCGACCCCGGACACAGAGCCGTCCCGATTGATCACGAAATAAACCTTCGCGCGCAGATCCTCTTCCCCTCGCCACCGGAAGCACCGCTGTATCTGTCGAATGATGTTTTCGTAATAGACTGGATAATCTCTTCGAAGACCCTCCAGCCGAACGTTCAGGTCCTCTCCCGGCGTCTCCACATCCGGATCCGGATTCGGGCTGGTCGGGGGCTCCGGGTCATCCACCAGTTGAACGTCGGGTGGAGCGACCGTCTCTTCGGGCGTCGGAGGTTCGTCGGCGGGAGCCTCCTCCTCGAGGACCGCGGGAGGTGTCTCCTCCTGCGGCTCGGGTACCGGGTCGGTGGGCCTTTCGATGACCAGCTCCTCGGGAGGGGGCGTCGTCCGCTCACCGAGCTCAACCGCTGGAGGAGAGATCAACTCGATCTCGAACGCGACGAAGTCGGGTACTTGGGTAGGCACCGCCGAGGTCCACCAGGCCAGGAGGATCGCGGCCGTGTGAACGAAAGCGGACCCGACGACGGGGCCTTTCCCGACCGTCTGGCGCGGTTGGCGCGCCGCGCGCCTCGGAGCCGCTTCGGGGTCCGTCATGCCGTCATTACCTCTCCGGCCTCTGCTCTGCGGAGACCCTGACGGGGATCCCGGCCGCCGCGATGGCGGACATCACGTCGACACCGGCACCCCAAGTAGAAAGTGAGTCGCCCCTGAGCCACACATTGTCAACGTTTCCAGCCGCCACGATTTGTCCGAACGCTTCCCGGAACTCCGTCCGGTCCATAGGCGTCTCGGCCATGTAAACCACCCCGTCACGGTCCACCGTGATGATAAGGGTGTTTTCCTCCGCCGTGAGTGAAGATACGTCCGCCTTGGGGACCGCCACCTCGATGCCTCCCTGGAGGATCGGTGCGGTGATGATGAAGATGATAAGCAGGGTAAACGCCACATCGACCATGCTCGTGACGTTGATTTCGGCGACCGGCTGGAGGTCCTGCCCTCTCCCGCGCGACCTCAACATCGGACGGTCGAACCCGGTGGCCGAATCATGCCGAAGGGACCGATCATACCCGAAGGACCGATCATACGCGTCCCTCCCGAGCCAGCGTACCGATGAACTCGCTCGAGAAACCCTCGAGCTCGCCGCTGACCAGGTTCAGCCTCGCGAGAAAGTGGTTATAGGCGATGATCGCGGGCATCGCCACGATGAGCCCGGCAACCGTGGTGACAAGAGCCGCAGCAACGCCAGGGGCCACCGCAGTGATGTTCGTCGAGCCGGAGGCCGCGATCCCAAGGAACGTGTTCGTGATGCCAAGGACGGTCCCCATGAGACCCATGAGCGGCGCGACCGAACCCAGGACAGCCAACCAAATCAGCCCTTCCGCGAGCTCGTCACGCTCCTCGGCTTCCTCCTTCTCCAGAACCAGTTTGAGCACCTGCAACTGGGTCAGGGAGAGCCCTTCGCTCGGAGGGGCCCCTTCACGGAGCGCGCCTGGTCGCAGTTCGCTGAAAAAGTTCATCCCCCCGCGGAAAACACGCCCGTAGGGAGATTCCGGGAGCAACAGAACGGCTTTGTAGGCGTCCGCAAGGCCGGTCGACCGCTCCATTTTCTCTAGAAATCGGTCGCCCTGACGCCGAACGGCTCTGAACTGCTTGGCCTTCCAGAAAATCAAAATCCATGAAGTGACCGACGAAAAGGACAGGATGATGAGGACGATCCTGGTCGCAAGCGTCCCTCCGAACAGCATATCCCACCCGCTCGTCGGCACACCGGTCTGGGCAAGGAGCGTCGAAAGCCCCATTCAAGCTCCGATCTTCTGATCTGCGATGAAGTGAAACGTCTCCCGGAGACCGTCCTTGAGGGTATGCCGGGCCGCCCATCCACGCTCGGCGAACCGAGACACGTCAAGTGTACTGTGTCGCAGCTCTCCCGCGCGTGCTTCGCGGTAGACCCGGCCCGGTCGGTCCTCAGCAATGCTCTCTAGGACATCCGCAAGCCGATTCACGCTGGTCCCCGTCCCCGTGCCGACGTTGAAGGCCACCGAATCGATATTCGGTTCGGGCTTCAACACCATCTCGGATGCGAGGAGGTTCGCGCTCACCACATCCTTCACGTACACGTAGTCTCGGGTCTGTTCGCCGTCGCCGAAGATAGTGAGTTCTCCTCCTGACTGCAGCCGCTCGCAAAAAATAGCCACGACACCGGCCTCCCCATGCGGATCCTGCCGCGGTCCAAAAACGTTGGCATACCGTAACGCCACGTACTCGAGGCCATGGACCGCCCGGTAGTAGTGCAGATAGTACTCCCCGGAGAGCTTCGTGACCCCGTACGGAGAGAGCGGCAGCTTGAGCGCGCCCTCCGGCGTGGGAATTTCCTCTGGCTCGCCATAGACGACCCCACCGCTCGAGACGTATACGATCCTCCGCGTGGCGGTCTCCCGGGCACCCTCGAGTACGTTGAGCATTCCGAGGACGTTGACTGATGCATCCCGGGCGGGATCCGCAACGGATGCGCGAACGTCGATCTGGGCCGCATGTAGGCTCACCAAATCGAACCCCACGTCGCGGAACAGTCCAAGCAAAGCCGGATCCTCGATTCCCATCTCGACGAACTCCGCTTTCGAGTTGACGTTCGCCAGACAGCCACTCGACAGGTCGTCGACGACCCACACACGATCGCCCTGCTCCAGATACGCGTCGACCACGTGGCTACCGATGAATCCGGCGCCCCCCGTTACAAGAACGTTTCGAACGGCATCACTCATCTACGAGAACGTTTCGAGTGAGTATCACTCATCCATTCCCATGGTCTCAGCATTCTCTTCCATGGTCCCATCCTCGACATCGTCCGGCCCCGATCCCTCGGAGCGGTCTGCTTCTAACGGTTCGAGGTCATGCAAGTACCGGACCGCATCGATGAACTCGACGCCCCGGCCGTTGCCTGCACCCTGCTTCAAGCGTCTTGTGGGGTCGTGCAGGAGCTTGTTGAGGAGTCGCTTTGAAAAGGCCTCGACAAGGTCTCGATCGTCCGTGGAGAGGTGCGAGAGCTTTTGCAGGAGGCGGTCCAGCTCACCCCGGCGCACGTCGTCCCAGCGCCCCCTCAGACTACGAATCACCGGGACCACGCCCCTGGCTCCGTACCAATGGAGAAAGTCCCGGGCGTATTCCTCGATGATGGCCTCGGCCTCGGGAACAGACCTCCGGCGCTTGAGCAGGTTGTCGTCCAGAATCTCGTGAAGGTGGTCCACATTGTACAGGAATACGTTCGGCTCGTTGCCGACCTCAGGCTCCACATCGCGCGGAATCGCCAGGTCGAGAATGAGTAGCGGACCGCTTTGACTGCCCTCCCTGGCATGGCGAAAGCCGTCTCCGGTCACCAAGGGGTGGGGAGCGGCAGTGGACGCGATCAGGATGTCGGTCTGGGCCAACTCAAACGGCATCTGGTCGAAGCGCACCGCGCGCCCTGAAAGTTTGTTCGCGAGTTCAGAAGCCCGCTCGTACGTCCGGTTGGAAACGACGAGCCCCCGGATACCGTCACGCCCGAGCGCCTCCACCACCAGCTCCGCTGTGGAGCCGGCTCCGAGAATCATCACCTGACGGCCCTCGAGGCCTCCGAAGATCTTGCGCGCCAACTCCACGGCCACAGACGCCACGGACGCCGCGCCTTCTCCGATCGGCGTCGCGGAACGGATACGTCCTCCCACGGATAGGGCCGATTGGAAGAGTCTGTGCAGAATGGGTCCCGCCAGCGCCGGAGTAGCTGGACTCCGTCCCGCCAACTCGTACGCGTCCTTGACCTGTCCTTGGATCTCGGCCTCACCGAGGACAAGGGAGTCCAATCCCCCGGCCACCCGGTAGAGGTGGCGAACCGATGCCTCGCCATCGTGGCGGTAGAGGTATTGTCTTGTTCCGCCAACCACTTCGCCCGCTTTCTCAGAAAGAACTCGCTCCGCCGCCTCCTGTACGCGCTCATTTCCCCCTGGGCACACGTAGATCTCCGTACGGTTGCAGGTGGAGAGGAGTACGGCCTCTTGAACTTCGGACCCGGCCCGGAGCCCGCTGAGTGCCGCCTCGGCCTCCGCCGGAGCGAACGCGAAACGCTCCCGGATTTCAACAGGCGCCGTGAGGTGGCTCACACCAACGACGGAGACCGGGCTCAAAGGAAGAACCCCCCTTGAGAACTCACCAGGCGAAGGCCGAGGTAGGAAAAGACGATGAACGAAAACCCCACCACACTCGCCAGGGCGCTCCTTCGCTCCTTCACCCCACCGCCGGCTCGAACTCCGAGGGCGGCGACAAAGATGAGCCAGGACATGACCGCCCAGAAAACCTTCGCGTTCCACAGGTCGGACGATTGCCCAAAGTTGATGGTCCACAACCACGCAAGGACGAGGCCGAGTGTAAAGGTGATGAACCCCGCCACCAACCCGGTCCGGCCCAAACGGTCGAGCGTAGCGAGAGGAGGTGTGAACTGGAACAGGCGTCCCATCCTCTTTGTGTTGAGCTCGTGAAGCTGAACCAGGTAGAGCAACCCCGAAGCAAAGGCCACGGCCAAGCCACCCAAGCCGGCGAAGGCCAACGTGACATGGAAAGCGAACCAAGCCCCCTCCCAGTCCCGCAGCTCTTGAGCCGGTTCGATCCCCAACGAAACCGCAACCACCTCCAGCAGGATGACAACGGGGACGAGGACGATGCCGACACGACGGCCCTCGCCCAGACCGAGGGTAGCCACCAAGCCGATGCCGATGATGAGGGCGACGGTGGAGAGGGAGGGAGCGAGCCCGTTGAGCGGAAGCTGACCGTACTCCGCCGTGAAGCGGGCTAACGCCAAGGCGTGTACCGCAACACCAGCCGCAGCCAACCCAAAAGCGATCATGGGGCCGCGGCCGCGGCCTCCGCTCAGGAGAGAGCGGAACCACAGAATCAGTGATCCGATGTAAAGAAGAAGAGCGACGGCGTGCGTCAACGGAAGCCCATCGTGTGGTTGCCTCGGCGCCTACCAGCGCTACTACCTCATCTTCCTGTCCAGGTATACGGTAGTGCCGACTTGGAACACAGGTCCCTCTACTGTAACGATTTCAGCCGAGGACGTCTCTTCTTCGGTCAACACGACCCTCAGGCGTCCGACAACGTCCTCCGTCGACCCATCTCCGAAGAACGCTACATATTCGTCTCCGATGTCGAGGCCGTCCCGTGAGCCCTTGTCCAGGATCGTCACCTGATTCAACCCATACAACTGGTGGAGCTCTCCGAATTCGATGACGGTGGCCCCAGTCCGGTTCGTGACCATCGCGGGGTATTGGCCCGGCCTCAGGTCGAAAACCGGTGCCGGGCGTACAAAGTCACCCACCCTGACAGGCCCGAAGACTTCCCCGACCACGCCCTCGACGACGTTGGGTGCGACCCGCGTTACGGACATCACACCCATCGGGCGTAGCACGACGCCCAGCCTTCTGTTGACTCGAGCCGGGCGGAAGATCTGTAGGTCATCCCCCAGCCTCGCGCGGAAGCCCGGCTCCAGAGCCAGGCGCACCCGGGTAAAGGGAAAAGCCGTTCGGACGTCACCTTCCTCCACGATCAACTCGATTTTCCCGTCGAATTCAACCTCCTCCAGCAACATCGGGCCGAGCCACTCAGCCGACCAGGTGGAGGTCCGTGAGACCCAGAGATAATCCACCACGGCCCTAGGACCGATCGAGGAGGCTGAGGGGTCCCGATAGAATTTGGACCGACGGTCCCGCTCTGAGTTCGTGCGGGTTCTTATGGGGCGTGACACCGGTTCGACCGTGGGCGGACGAACAACAACCACGTCTCCGACGACCGCCGGCTGCGTCAAGTCCGGGTTCTGACGGTCGATGTCCGCGGCTACGGTGTCCCCGGCCGCAGGACCCGGCACGCCCCCTCCCGCCACCGTCGGACCCGGAACGCCCGTGATCACGAACTCGACCCGACGGTTCTGAGCCCAGGCCGCCGGGTCGCTCCGGTTGACGAGGGGACGCTCCTTCCCAAACGAAGTTGTCGTGAGCCGATCCTCAGAAATCCCGAGACCCGTGAGGAACTCCCGCACGCTCTCGGCACGCCTGCTTCCAAGAGCCAGGTTGTACTCGATCGAGCCACGCTCATCGGCGTGACCCTCGAGACGAAGAGTGAAGGTCGGGCTGTTACGCAGGATCGGCAGCTTCGCACGCAGAAGTTGGTCCGCCTCGGCGGTGATGGTCGCTTCGTCGAAGTCGAAGCGGACCACCACTTCAAGAATCGCCCGTTCCGGAGCCTGCAGTACGGGCTCCTGGCCGGCCGTCAAACCGGGAAAAATTGCCAACGCCAGCACGGCCGTCACGGACCGGACCATGATCGCTCCCTTACCATATGGGACGGGGCTTTACTCACTACCACTCAACGTCGAAGATAGGCGAATCAAGTCCCTGAGGTCAACGCGTTTTTTACCATTCAACTACAAACGTTTCTACCTTCAAGGTTCTTCTTGAGCACCCGAGCGTCCTCACGGGGCTCCTCGTAATAACCCTTTCGGACGCCAATCTCATGGAATCCGCGCCGGGCGTACATCTCCCGAGCGCGCCCATTGGATTCTCGGACCTCGAGGTAAAGGCTTCGAACGCCCGAGTCCTCGGCAACCTTCAGCATTCGACTGAGCAGACCGGAACCGATGCCACGACCCCGTAGATCCGTCCGAACCGCAATATTGGCCAACTCTCCCGCATCCAGCACCTTCCAGAGGATCGCATAGGCGGCCAGCTGATCCTCCCACTCGGCCACCCAAAGCTCAACACCCGCACGGTCCAAGAGGGAGCGGAAGGTCCCCTCACTCCAAGGTGTGGAGAAGGCCGTCGTCTCGATGCGGGCCACTTCGGGTACGTCCGACGGCGTCATCGGCCTCAGGGACAGAGGAGAAGTCATGTGTCGGACCCCGCGTATCGTTCTACCGAGGAGGAGCGAAGGTACTCGGGCTGCCAGCGGGCCACATCCTCCACAGGCTCACGGGGAGGCGAGTCTGCCACGACCTTGAGCAGCCCCGCCGCCGTCGGAGTTCCGAATGGGGGGGGAAGCAACGTAAAACCCGCACCACGGATCTCGTCGGCATGCCTTCGGGCTCCGTCACCCACGAACACGGAGATCGGGAGATCGTCGGAGAGCACCGCCCCGATCGTGGTCGAGTGAGGCTGAATGAGCACCTCGAATCCGCTCCCGGTGGGCCGGTAACACGCACCATACACCCGATCGCTCCGGGCGTCGAAGAGCACATACCGCGGCCAAGCTCGTTCCTCCTCGGACAACGCTGCCCTATGCCCCGCGTTCCGCGGTGACACCCCGTTCAGCTGCGACGCCTGCCAGTCACCACCCCCGTCGCCACCGAAAAGCTCGACCTCATCGATATCCACGGCCGCAGCGCCTGCCTCGAGAGAGGAGACCGCCCAGAGCGGAATGTCCAGGGCGTGGGCCAACCCTTTGGCCGTCGCCGCAGCCACTCGCACACCCGTGAACGAACCGGGTCCGGCCCCCACGACCAGGCCGGCAAGCTCGGACAGGTCCGCGCCGGCCTCCTGAAGCACCTCGCCGATCGTGGGGATCAGATCCGAGGAGTGCGAGCCCTGGCCATGCATCACCCTCCGGGCAACCACACGACTTCCTATGCCCACACACACAGACCCGAGGGTCGTGGACGTATCCAAGGCGAGGTACACCCCTTCGGCCGACCAAACCCGGGACGCGCCTCCCGCACTCATGCGGCGTCCGGACTCATAAGGACACCGAAACCGGAAACCCGGGGAGATACTGCGGCACACCGAACCGGCTCACCGACACCGTGCGGGCCTCCCGGTCTCCCGAGACCGGACCCAACGTGATCTCCCACCGGTGCTCGGGAAGCATTCCCTCCGCGCGATCCGGCCACTCCACGATAACCAACTCGTCCTGCCCTCCGAGCTCCTCCCAGCCGAGCTCCCATAGTTCACTCGGATCCGACAACCGATAAAGATCCATATGTACGACCTGGACACCCCGGCGCGACGGATATCGAAACAGGAGATTGAAGGTCGGCGACGGGACCGCTCCCTCGACCCCGGCCCCGTGGGCGATCGAGCGAGCGAGTACCGATTTGCCGGCCCCCAACGGGCCCCGCAGCAACAGGAACAGCGGAGTGCGTGCCGCCGCGCCGATGGCCTTGCCCCAGCGGATCATCTCGGCCTCGTTGAGAATCATCCGAGTCCCCACCTCATTTAGTAGCCGCCGCCCTCAGCTCGAAGATCTGGTCTCTCAAGATCGCGGCCTGCTCGAAGTCCATCACCTCCGCCGCCTCCGCCATCTCCTGCTCCAATATCTTGAGAAACTCCTCCGCGTTGATCTCGTCGGTGTACCGGACCTTGGCTTCCGACACCCGGCCCACGGGCTTTCGTCTCGCATCCGCGACCTGGGTCGTGAATTCGATCTCCTGGACACTTTTCCGAATCGTTTCGGGCGTGATGCCGTTCTCCCGATTGTGTGCTATCTGAATCTCCCGGCGCCGGTTCGTCTCGTCCATGCAGGTCTGCATGGAGGAAGTCACTTTGTCCGCGTACAGAATCGCCTTGCCCTCAGCGTTCCGGGCGGCACGCCCGATCGTCTGGATGAGCGAGCGCCCATCCCGGAGAAATCCCTCCTTATCCGCATCCAGGATCGCCACCAATGAGACCTCGGGCAGGTCCAGACCCTCGCGCAAGAGGTTGATCCCAACCAGGACATCGATCTTTCCCAACCTCAGATCCCTCAGGATCTTCATCCTCTCGATCGTGTCGATGTCGGAATGCATGTAGCTCACCCGCACCCCGACGGACTGAAGATACTCGGAGAGATCCTCCGCCATCCGCTTCGTCAGGGTTGTCACCAACACCCGCTCACCCTTGACCTCTCGCTCACGGATCTCGGCGAGAAGATCGTCCACCTGGCCTTTGACCGGGCGCACATCGACCTCGGGGTCCACGAGCCCGGTCGGTCGGATGATCTGCTCCACCACCACGCCGCCTGAGCGCTCCAGTTCCCAGTCGCCCGGTGTCGCCGAGACGAACACCACCCGATGGATCAGCGAATCCCACTCGTCGAACGTAAGCGGACGGTTGTCGAGAGCGCTGGGAAGCCGGAAGCCGTGCTCTATCAGCGTTTCCTTCCGGGATCGATCCCCTTTGTACATCCCGTGGATCTGTGGCACCGAGGCATGCGACTCATCGGCCACCAGAAGGAAGTCCTCCGGAAAGTAGTCGATCAGGCATGCCGGGCGTTCCCCCGGCCGCCGACCGCTGGTGTAGAGCGAGTAGTTCTCGATGCCCGGGCACATTCCGATCTCGAGCATCATCTCGAGATCGAAGTTCGTCCGGCTCTCGATGCGTTGTGCCTCCAGGAGTTGCCCCGCGGCTTCGAACGCCGCAACCTGCTCCTTCATCTCGGCCCGAATGCGAGGCACCATCTCCTCGATCACCTCTCGGCGGGTCACGTAGTGACTGGCCGGATAGACGGACGCCCGCTCCATCGATGTGACCGTCTCGCCCGTCAGCGGCTCGAAGCGTGTGATCCGCTCGATGTCATCCCCCCACAACTCCACACGAATCGCCTGCTCTTCGTACGCCGGAAAGATCTCGACCGTATCACCACGGACACGAAACGTGCCTCGCTCCAACTCGTAATCGTTGCGGCGGTACTGAATTTCGACGAGCGCACTGAGAATCTCCCGGCGCCCGATCGCCTGGCCCACGCGCAGGTGCAGCATGAGCGACCGGTAGTCCGACGGGCTTCCCAACCCGTAGATACAGGAGACGGAAGCGACGACGATGACGTCCTCGCGCTCCATCAGCGATGACGTCGCGCGCAGGCGCAGCCGCTCGATGTCCTCGTTGATGGTGGCGTCTTTCTCGATGTAGGTGTCCGTAGACGGGATGTAGGCTTCCGGCTGGTAATAGTCGTAGTAGGAGATAAAATACTCGACTGCGTTACTGGGAAAGAGCGCCTTGAACTCACCGTAGAGCTGGGCCGCGAGCGTCTTGTTGTGTGACGTGACGAGCGTGGGGCGGCCATACTGGGCGATCACATGGGCGATCGAGAACGTCTTTCCCGTGCCCGTGGCTCCAAGGAGGGTTTGGAAGCGATCCCCGCGGGCGAGTCCCTCGCTCAACTCGGCGATGGCGGACGGCTGATCCCCTCCGGGCTCGTACGTGGACGACAGATGGAATTGCGGCATCGCTGGTACAGTGGCTGGGACCGTTTCCTGGTTTCGGACCGTTTCCTGGCTTCGGACTTCCTTCCTGGCTTCGGAGAGCCTCCTAGTTGAGGTCCGACTCCTTGGAGGCATCCCGCCGGTCCACCTGAACCACCCCTTTCACCCCGCTGATGGCCTTGATGACCTTCTTGAGATGAGCCAGGTCCTTCACTTCTACGGAGAACCTACCGAGCATGCCCCTTTCGACGCCCCTCATGTCGGCCTGGAGGATGTCGGTATCGGTATCGCTGATCGCTTTGGCCACATCGGACAGGAGCCCTCGTCGGTCCGTACCCTCCATGAACAGTCTCACGAAGAAGCGGTCATCCTTTTCGGTCGCCCATTCGATCTCGACCCGCCGGTCTTGCGACAGATCGAGGACGTTCGGGCAGTCCACCTGGTGAATCGACACGCCGCGCCCCTGCGTGATGTAGCCCATGACCCGATCCCCAGGAACCGGCTGGCAGCACCGGGAATAACGGATCATGAGGTTGTCCATGCCCTGAATTCGTACCGCACGGTTCGAGCGACGGATACGATCGGCGATGCGTTCGAGCTTCGTCGGGGTGCGGTTGACCACTTCATGGGGGTCCTCATCAGGATAGAGCCCCCGAATGACCGCAGTGGGCCCCACGTCCCCTCGGCTGAGGGCGATCAACACCTGCTCGAATTCCGCGAATCCGAGGCTCTGCGCCGCCTCCTTCATTTGGACCTTCGTCGGCTTGGCTCTCCGCGCCTTTCTGATCTCTCGGTCAAAAAGATCCTTTCCGAGCTTGAGCGCTGAGTCGTGCTCCTCCTTCCGGATCCACTGGCGGATGCGTCCGCGGGCGCGCGATGTCCTGACAAACGCGAGCCAATCCTGGCTCGGCCGTTGTCTGGTATCGGTGAGGATCTCCACTGCGTCGCCATTCTTGAGTTCACGCGAGAGCGGTGAAATCCGGCCATTAACGCGCGCTCCGGCACAGTGATTCCCGACCTCAGTGTGAACCGAATAAGCGAAGTCGATGGGCGTGGCACCCGTCGGGAGCTGTTTGACCTCACCCTTGGGCGTGAAGACGAAGATCTCGCCCTGAAAAAGGTCCATCCGAAGGAATTCCATGAACTCCTCCGGCTCACTCGTATCCTTCTGCCAATCGAGCACCTGCCGGAACCAAGTCAGCGCCTCATCAACTTCGTTCGGCTCGCCGTCCGGTTCGGCCCCGGCGATCCCTTCTTTGTAACGCCAATGGGCGGCGATCCCGTACTCCGCGGTCCGGTGCATCTCATGGCTTCGGATCTGAATTTCGTATCGGCGCCCACCCGGTCCGATGACCGTCGTGTGGAGCGACCGATACATGTTGGACTTGGGCGTCGCGATGAAGTCGTGAAATCGCTCCTGAACCGGTGTCCATTCGTTGTGGATGACACCCAGCGCCGCGTAACAGTTCTGCACGTCATCGGTCAGCACGCGCATGGCCATCAGGTCGTAGATCTCCTCGTACGGGAGGCCTCGGCTCACCATCTTTGTGTAGATCGACCAGAGGTGCTTGGGACGCCCCGTCACCTCGGCGGGGACGCCTGCCGCGGCGAGCGCCTCGGCAAGTGGCTGTTGCATCTCCAAAACCTGCCGCTCTCGCTCCTTTCTTCTCTGGCGAACCTTCTTTCTCAGAGCCGCGTACCCTTCCGGCTCGAGGTATTTGAAGGCCAAGTCCTCGAGCTCCCACCGGATCGCGGCCATCCCGAGACGATGGGCCAGAGGCGCGTAGATCTCCCTCGTCTCCAGCGCGATCCTGCGCCGCTTTTCCTCCTTGAGCGCGTCCAGGGTCCGCATATTGTGGAGACGGTCGGCCAGCTTGACCAAAATGACCCGCGCATCCCGTGCCATCGACAGGAGGAGCTTGCGGTAGTTCTCGACCTGCTGTTCCGTGTTCGAGGGGAACTCCACACGGCCGATCTTGGTGACTCCGTCGACAATCGTCGCGACGTTCGGGCCGAAGCGCTTTTCGATGTCCACCACCGAGACACTGGTGTCCTCCACGACGTCGTGGACGAGGCCCGAAACCAGGGAGTCAGTGTCGAGACCGAACGTCGCGAGGATGGTCGCCACTTCCACCGCGTGACTGACGAATTCGTCGCCCGACGCCCTCCGCTGACCGGAGTGGGCCTCCCGCGCCAGGTCGTACGCGTCCCGCACCGCATCCACATCGAGGCGGTCGGAGTACGCCTCCATCGCCCGGGCTAAGGGCCTCGGAAGCCCACGGATGGTTTGGGTAGCCGTAGCAGTAGCCATCCTTCAACTACCCGAATCGCGCGTGTCTGTTTCGTGACTTCCTGGGGCGTCGGGTCCTAGGCTTCCCTTTGGCGCCTGGGTAGAAGAGGGTCGTACGGTCCCGCTCCGGCCAGCGCTTCGCTCCACCGCCTTCGGCGGCGGACTGCCCTGCGCGGGACCGTACAACCCTCTTCACGTGGGCGTGTTGTGGGGGCAGCAACGGACCGCGCTCAGGAGCGTTGGGGGCTTGGGCGGGGGGGTCTTTCCCAAGCAGCTGGTCCTATTCGAGGCCTCCGTCGTCTGCGAGGGACACGAAGCGGCCGTCTCCGATCACCACGTGGTCGACGATGGAAATCCCCACCGTACGGCCCACCGCACTGAGCTGCCTCGTGATGGCACGATCCTCGGCCGATGGCCTCGGATCTCCCGAGGGATGATTGTGAACCAGAATGATGGCCGCAGCACTCTGGGCGATGGCCGGGCGAAACACTTCGCGCGGGTGGATCAGGGAGGCATCCAGGATGCCCCTTGTAATGAAAACCTCCCGGATCACGCTGTGGCGTGCCGACAGAAGGAGAGCGTGAAATTCTTCCTGTGGGAGATCACGGAGGCGCGGCTCCATACGATCGAACACGTCTCGTGGGCCGCGCACACGGTCGCCTGGATGACGGATTTCCGCGCTCGCTCGCCGACCCAGCTCGAGAGCCGCCGCAATGCGGGCACCGGTGGCCAACCCCACTCCGGGGATGGCCGCGATCGCCGACGGCGAGATCGATCCCAGAGTTCGCAGCGACCCCGCCACGCTCGCCAGCACCTCGTCCGCGATCGAGAGGGCCGAAGCCCTGCGACCCCCACTTCCCACCAAGAGCGCCACGAGTTCACGACCAGTGAGCGCCTCCGGTCCCAGTGCATCCAAGCGCTCGCGGGGCCGCTCGCCGGGGGGAAGGTCACTTATAGAACCGGGCACGCGGATCGGAACGGCGGGCCCGTCATTGTGCTGGGTTTCTCAGGCGGCGAAGCCACCCTCCTCGGCGAGTTTCTCGAGTGAAACGTTGTCCGAAGAGAGGGCGTTCTCTGGGAAGTCGTCATAGGCGTTTGCCCAGAGAAAGTCATCCCTTGAGGATTCGTCCGCCGCCGATTCGTCCAATTCTCCTAACGCCTCCATTACCGCCAACACCACCTCCTCTTCGACCCTCACCGCGTCAAGCAGGGTCTCGATGTCATTCCATGGTACGGGCTCCTCGCTTGCTCTCGACATGGCTCTCCTCCAGTTTCCGCTCCGACCGTTGAGGGAGTAAGAAAGGGGAGCTTGGCGGGCGAGTGAATGCCCACACGAGACTACGCGACCTGGGGAGGGTGGTTCGGGCGGCCCCTGTTGGGCTTGGGGTGGAAGAGGGGTTCACGTCGGCATGTAAAGGGGGCCGAACGGACCGCTCTCCGGGGCACGGGGGCGGGGCGGGACGAATGTTCCCATCATCCGCCCGACGGCCCGCTCAGCTCGGGCGGGGCGGGGTGCGCATCCCACCCATCCGCAAAAGCCCCCTAAGCGTGGGGGCGCCCGTGTCCGGCCCTACCGAGCTGTCGTGGAGGCGAGAGCCGATTGGCCCTCCAGAGGAAGCGGTCCAGAGGAAAGTAGTCCAAGACGCCGGCCCAGAGCGGCGAGCAAAGAGCGTCAGGCTGCTCCCGCGCTCCCGCAGGGAGAGGGATCGATGGTCCTCCGCAGGACAGTCTGCGGCGAAGCCGTAGAGCGAAGCGCTGGCCGGAGGAGGATCATCGATCCCTCTCCCCGTCCACAAGCAAGAAAAGCAGCCGCTAGCCGCTAGCCGATAGCCCCCCGCCCATGGCACTTCTTATACTTCTTCCCCGACCCACAAGGACAGGGTTCATTCCGCCCCGGCTCCTTGGTAGCGGTCACAGGCGCGCGCACGCGCTCTTCTCGGTTTGTGACCAGCTCTCTCGGATCCTGGGGTGAGGGCACCCCGCCCACGGAGCCCAGAGGGACGGTTCGCCCCCGACCCGCTCCATCCGAGCGCGTGCTCCGAGCCATACCCAGATCGTCCACGCGGCCCCCACTTCCCATCGTCTGAGTACCACGGGCCGTCGCCTGCGCAATAGCCCCGGTGCCTGCGCCATCCTCCGTTGGGCCCGAGTACACCATCCTCTGAGGCTGGCGAACGGGCTGCCGCGGCTGGCCGATCTGGGCCTTGAAGAGCAGGTTTCCGACGGTCCCGCGAAGGTCGTCCATGAGATCCACGAACATCTCGTAGGCCTCCTTCTTATACTCGACAAGCGGGTCCTTCTGTCCCCATCCCCGGAAGCCGATCGAAGCCTTGAGGTGATCCAGGTCGTAGAGGTGATCCTTCCACTTGCCGTCGATGACGCTGAGCATGATGTAGCTGGTGACGCCCTCGGCGTGCTCCCCGAAACCATCGATCTTCCGGTGAAACTGTTCCTTAACGGCGTCCACGGCCATCTGCTGAATCTCGTGCGCCTCCAGCTCGTGCTCAGCATCATTCTCGTCGGGAAGGCCCTGGGGCAGGGCGAAGTAGTCCAGCGAGATCCGCCTCTTGAGCCCAGCGAGATCCCATTCCTCTTCGTGCTCCGACTCCAGGTACTCGTCCACGGTGGACTGCACGGTGTGCTCGATCATCTCCCACATCTCGCCCTTCAGATCCTCTCCCCCCTCCAGGGCGAAGAGGCGGCGATCATAGATGACCTCGCGCTGCTGGTTCATCACATCGTCGTAGTCCAGGAGGCGCTTCCGCGACTCGAAGTTGTTGCTCTCCACCCTCTTTTGTGCGGTCTCGATGGAGCGGGTGACAAGCGGGTGTGTGATGACCTCACCCTCGGAGGCACCCAATTTGTCCATCGCGTTCGCCAGACGATCACCGACGAAGAGCCGCATCAGGTCGTCCTCCACCGAGATGAAGAACTGAGAGGAACCGGGATCGCCCTGCCGCCCGGAACGGCCCCGAAGCTGACGGTCGATCCTTCGGGACTCGTGCCGCTCGGACCCGAGGATGCAGAGCCCACCTACCTGAATGACGTAGTCGTCGGGCTTGTCCTCGAAGTCCACCTCCCGCGTGGGATCCACCGGGACCAGTTCCTCGAGATCCAAGCCACGCTCCTTCGCCCACCCCACCGTACGGGGCTCGACGACACCCTCGCCCAGCTTGATGTCGGTTCCGCGGCCGGCCATGTTGGTGGCGATCGTCACGGCCCCCGCCTGTCCCGCCTCCGCCACGATCTCGGACTCCTTCTTGTGCTGCTTGGCGTTCAAGACGTTGTGCGGAACTCCGCGTCGCTTGAGCATGCGCGACAGCGTCTCCGAGATCTCGACGTTCGTGGTTCCCACGAGGACGGGGAGCTCCATCCGGTGCAGCCGCTCGACTTCGTCCATGAGCGCCTGATACTTCTCTCTCTTGGTCCGGAAGATCAGATCGTCCCGGTCGTCGCGAATGACGGGACGGTTGGTGGGGATCACGAAGACGTCGAGTTTGTAGATCTGGTGGAACTCCGTCTCCTCGGTCTCCGCCGTTCCGGTCATCCCGGCCAGCTTGTCGTACATCCGGAAGTAGTTCTGGATCGTGATCGTGGCGAGCGTCTGGGTCTCGCCCTTGATCTCCACGCCTTCCTTGGCTTCCACCGCCTGGTGGAGCCCGTCGCTCCAGCGCCGGCCGGACATCTGGCGACCCGTGAACTCGTCGACGATCACGATGTCACCGCCCTCGCCGATGATGTACTTCTCGTCCTTCTGGAAGAGGGTGTACGCCTTGAGGAGTTGATGGATGACATGGATTTTCTCGCTCTTGGCGGCGTACTCCGCCTCCAGCCTGGACATCGTCTCCCGTCTGGCGTCGACCGAAAGTGATTCGTCCTCCTGGACCG
>SMVB01155705.1_pt1 | contig 41809 bp, 31 predicted proteins | sample 2456461 | NCBI WGS metagenome assembly SMVB01 (sample SAMN11095934, study PRJNA526329) | marine sediment metagenome | biome: Marine sediment; feature: Surficial sediment; material: Deep marine sediment; isolation source: Hadal surficial sediment | place: Pacific Ocean | collected 2014-05 | depth...
CCGAAAGCAATACCGGGTGCTGTCATCGAATACGTCATTACGGTTGACAATACCGGTGGCGCTACCGCAACCAACGTCATCATTACGGATGTGCTTACCGACATCAGCCTTCTGGCGGATTTCTTCGGCGCAGACGAAGTGCGGATCGACAACGCCGGTACGGTGACGACCTGTACACAGGAAGCCGATCCGGACGTTTGCGTCCTGGCGGGTAATACGCTGACTGTTGGCGTCGCTGCCCCTGCGGCGGGACTTGATGTGGTGGGTGGTACGACCATGACCATCACGTTCCGAGTGACGATCGACTAAGTCGCTGACATAACGGTGCTCAAGAGTTTCTACAGGAAACGTCGCCTGTGGTCTGCCCGGCTGGGCAGCTCCAGGTGGCTGTGCGCCTGGTCCGCTCCTCCGGGAGCGGGGCGGGTTCGCCCTGTCAAACTTGGCCTTCGGGGGGAACAGTCGTTCCCCCCGTCGCGCATTCGGCGCCAACGTAAATGGACGATGGCAGGCGGGTTGTTACTGTCTGCTATGGCTCTATTTGGGACCAGCACCTCACTTGCGGCGCCGCCCGGCGCCATCATTTCCAATCAGGCAGCGCTGACTTTCGAAGCCACGCCCGGCGTTCCGTCGGTCGTACTCAGTAACGAGGTTCAATTAGTTACTGCCGTGCTTAGAAGCCCTGCCGAAATCCAGTGGACGCGTGTCGTGACAACCGGAACCTACCAGGAACCCGTTGGTCCGGCGGCTTGTTTTCAGTCCGGCGTCTTTGTAAACCTGTCCGACCCGATCCTGAGCGGCGGGATGTCCATCGATCCTTCGCTCGTCCAGGATGTGTCGGTGGCACGAAGTTTTAATCTCGGCGAACCGCTGTTTATTCGGCTGGTTGATGCAGATCAAAATCTTGACTTCGCAATTGTCGATACTGCCATCGTTGCTGTCGTTCATGACGCCAGTGGCGACACTGAAACCATCCGACTGACGGAAACAGGGCCCGATACCGGAGTTTTTGCAGGCTATGTACCCAGTGTGAACGGGCTGGCCAACTCCGGTGACTGCGTGTTGCAGGGTTCATCCGGAACCCAGGTCAGAGTGACCTACACGGACCCCGCGGATGCGGCGGACTCGGCGCAGGCTTTGGCCGAACTCGATCCGATCAGCATCGTGTTTGACTCGCTGACCGGTGCGCCGGTAAACGGCGCGACGATCGAGCTCGTCGATGCGGCCAATGGTTCGCCCGCAATAGTGTTCGGTAATGACGGCATCAGCACGTTTCCCTCGATTATCGACAGTGGCATGCCGGTAACCGATAGTGGCGGTACGACTTATTCGTTCAGTAACGGTGAGTTTCGCTTCCCGAACGTGTCACCTGGAAATTATCGTCTGGTCGTATCTCCACCCGCAGACTATTTCGCACCCTCGAGTGTTGACATAGCGACATTGCAATTATTGCCGAATGCACCTTTCCGGCTGGGACCGGAATCCTTTGGCAGCAACTTCACACACGATGGTGGCGGACCGTTTGTGTTCGACTACCCGATCGATCCACAGTCCACATCACTGTTCCTCGCGAAATCGACTATGACCAGTATTGCGGCCCTGGGCGACCGGGTACGCTATGAAATTGCCGTTGAAAATAGAGCGGCGGTTAATCCCGCCAACGCCGTGCAAATCATCGACCGACTGCCGAACTCGTTACGCTACGTACCCGGGTCTGCAAAAATGGACGGAGTATCGATTGCTGATCCCGTAATCGATGGTGCGACGATGCAACTCAGTTTCCTGGTGGGCGATCTCGCCGCCGGACAACGGGTAGTGATTTCCTACGTCGTTGAAATTGTAAGTGGCGCGAGGAATCAGGAAATCGTCAACATCGCGATTGCGCGATCGACCAATGGATTGGTGTCCAACGAGTCGGAGGCTCGATTCCGATTGATCGAAGAGTTGTTCCGTTCGACGAGTACGCTCATAGGCCGTGTAGTCAATGGCAGTTGCGAGGCCGATCAGTTTAGTGAGGACCAGGGTGTGTCCGGTGTCCGGATTTATCTCGAAGACGGTCGTTATGCAGTGACCGATGCGGGTGGCCGCTTCCATTTTGAAGGACTGAAACCCGGTACCCACGTAGCACAAATGGACAGATTGACCATTCCCGATTATCTCAACGTGCGGGAATGTAAAGAACAGGCACGATTTGCGGGTCGCGGTGATTCGCAGTTTGTCGAACTGGCACGCGGCTCGCTCATGCGTGCGGATTTTTATCTACAGCGAAACGTGGTTCCGGAAGGTCGGGTAAATATTGAATTGACCAATACCGCTGCAGCTAGCGATCAGGAAGTTGTCTATGAAGTAACGTTGAGCGGCAACGGTAATATTGCGGTTAACGATGTACGGCTGGTGGTGTTATTGCCTGACGGTATCAGTTTCGTGCCAGGATCTGCCATCATCGATGGTGTCACCTCTGCGGTACCGCGTAAGGTAGGCCAGTCCCTGACATTCAACCTGGATGACCAGCACGGTGATTGGAGAAAAGTGGTCCGTTTCAATGGCGTATTCGTGTCGAATGTGACGGGAGGACTTAGGGCCCGGGCATTGGCAAGATTCAATTCGCCAGTCAAGGACAACCAGCAAACACCCATCGCGGAAACCCTGATTCAGCGAGAGGGTGCAGTCAGTGAAAACGAAGACTACGTACTCAACCTGAAATTCGATGTCATGTCGGCCAAGCTCGCAGCGGGTGACCGGGTCGAACTCGAAAAATTGATTCGCGACTGGCGCGGAATAAATAGCATACAAATCGCGGCTACAGGTCATAGCGACTCGACGCGCATTGCCCCTGCCAATCGCCATATATTTGCAGATAACTACTTGCTATCCAAAGCGCGCGCCCTGGCTGTCGCCAACTATGTAGCAGCGGCGCTCAATGTTTCGCAAGATAGTATTCGGGTTGCCGGTCGCGGATCGGATGACCCCGTGGCGAGCAATGCAACTGAGGAGGGCCGTCAGCAAAATCGACGCGTCGATCTGGTGTTGTCGGGTAACCGGCCTGTCACGCAGGCTTTCCTGCGCGTATCACAGGCTTCCAGTGGCTTGCTGATTACCAAAACCCGGGGTATGGCACCTGGGTCAGAGGATCTGGCCAGGGATATGCGGCGCCAGAAATTGATGGATGAACATTTGACCCCGCCGGTCCAGGTAGATCCCCACATCAATTCTTTGTCAAAACGTATTGCCTGGGTCACGCCCGAAGTCGATTTCCGACCATCGATTCCGGCCATGAAAATCGCCGTGAGCCATGCCGTGAATCAACGTGTCATCCTTTCCCTGAACGGGTTGCCGGTCAACCCGTTGAATTTCGATGGCATTGAAATGAACACGACCAGAACTGTTGCAGTAAGTCGCTGGGCTGGTGTTGACCTGGTCAACGGAGAAAATTTGCTGACGGCCGACGTGATTGGCCCGAATGGAGAAACGCTTGAGCGTTTGCAACGCTCTGTACATTACGCGGGTGCGGCTGTGCGTGGTGAAATGCTGGAGGAACTTTCGACATTGATAGCAGATGGCAAGACACGCCCTGTACTTGCGTTCCGCTTCTTCGATCGTTTCGGCAAACCGGCGCGTCACGCAAGCATCGGCGCATTCAAAGTCAATCAACCTTATCGCTCGTGGTGGCAGGTTCAGGACGATCAGGCGAACAAGCTGGTCACACTCGGTAGCCGTGAGCCGTTGTATACGATCGGTCGTGATGGCATCGCCTATCTTGAACTCGAACCAACCACTGACAGCGGTATGGTCACCGTTACACTGAAATTCGAAAATCAGCGTGAGCAAGAAGTTCGTAGTTACCTGACAGCGGCAACGCGTGACTGGATCATGGTGGGCTTCGGTGAGGGCATGGCCGGATACAACACCCTGAAAGACAACAGCACGGCCGCAATGATGGCGGGACACGAAGACGGATATTTCGACGACGGTCGCCTGGCATTTTTCGCCAAAGGCAGCATCAAGGGCGAGTATCTCCTGACGATCGCTTACGACTCTGCCAGAGAAAAGAGCGAGAGCCAGAACCGTTTCCTGACTACTGTCGATCCGAACGCCTATTACACGCTTTATGCCGACAATAGCGAACAACGCTTTGAAGCGCCGAGTCAGAGCAAGTTGTACGTCAAGCTCGAGCGCGGTCAGTTTGTGGCGATGTTCGGTGATTTTCACAGCGGTTTGACGACCACGGAACTGTCACGCTATGAACGTCGTTTCAATGGCTTCAAGAGTGAGTATCACGGCAAGCACATCGACTATTCGGTATTCGCCAGCGAGACCGATCAAACGTTCGTGCGTGACGAAATACAGGGCGATGGCACCTCCGGCCTTTATCGATTGAGCACTGTGCCCATCATCGGCAACAGCGAAACAATACGCATCGAGGTGCGTGATCGTTTCGATTCAGCAATTGTCCTGTCGAGCCAGACTTTGAATCGTTTCCTTGATTACAATCTTGACATTTATGACGGGACACTGTTCTTCAAGAAACCGATCCCAAGCCGTGACCAGGATTTCAATCTTATTTATATCGTTGCGGAGTACGAAAGTCGGTCGACGGCGGCGAACGATCTCATCGCGGGGGGCAGGATTGCGTTCTCAAAGCAGGATGACACCCTCGAAGTTGGTGTGACTCACGTCAATGATTCCCAGCGAGGCGAGCAGGGTGATTTGACCGGGGTGGACCTGCGCTGGCAAATGACTGACCGAACTCAGATTCGTGCGGAAATCGCTACAAGCAACAACGAGTCGGGCGGGGTTCAACAAAGTGGGGATGCGCATGGCATCAGTATCGATCACCGCAGCGAACGGCTGGATTTGCGTGCGTATTATCGGACGATCGATGACGATTTCGGACTTGGCCAGCAGTCAGTGGCAGCGAAGGGAATCAGCAAGTTCGGCATTGACGGCCGATACGAGTTATCTGAATTCCTGTCGTTAAATGCGCAGGCCGCTCAACAGGAAAATCTTGAGACAGGTACCGAACGACTGGTTGCCGAGGCCGACGTGCATTATCAGAATGAGGTGTACTCAGCACAGCTGGGCATAGTGCACGCAAGAGATGCGTTCACTGACGGCGTTGAGAACACCAGCGATATTGTGACGGTCGGGGTCAGTCGGCGAATCCTGGGCAGCAAGATGAATGTGCGCGCCAACAGCAATTTTGCGCTCGGCGATGACTCCCAGAACGCTGATTATCCAGCAAACTATGTCCTTGGAATCGACTACGAGGTGGTGCCGGGCGTCGACGTCTTTGCGGAATATGAAAATGCAGAGGGCCGCGACATAAGATCCGAAATGACGCGCGTTGGTGTCCGCGCGAGTCCGTGGAGTCGAGCTCATTTCGACAGTTCGTTGACCAATGAAATGACTGAATTCGGGCCGCGACTGTTTGCCAATCTCGGGCTGATCCAGGGTTTCCAGGTCAACGAGCAATGGGCTATCGACATTGGAATAGACCAAACCAGCACGCTGTCGGATCCGGCGATTCGGACATTGGATCCCGATCGAGAGTTCGCCTCGGGGTCGCGCCGCGAGGACTTTTTCGCGACATCGTTTGGCACGCTCTACCAATCCGAATTCTGGAGCCTGAACAGTCGTATTGAATATCGTGATTCTGATAGCGAGCAGCGCACGGGGTTCATAGCCGGCTGGTATCGCGAATCGATCCAGGGACACGGCCTGTCGGCCGGCCTGGCGGTGCACGAGAGCAAGAGCAGTGATTCCACCAGGTCACTTTCGGCCGATTTGCGCTTCGGCTGGGCCCGGCGTCCCGCCAACAGCAATTGGACATTCCTCGATCGGGTTGACCTCGTTTATGACGACGAGAAAATCAACGGTAGCTCCCAACGCAGTTGGCGCCTGATCAATAACTTCAACGCGAATCGACGCCTGAGTGCAAGCAGCCAGATTGGGCTGCAATACGCCTTCAAGTATGTGCAGACCAATTTCGGCGGGGAAGACTACTCCGGCTATACCGACTTGATCGGACTCGACCTGCGACGCGGTTTCAAGCAAAAGTGGGAAGCGGGCCTTCACACCAGTGCCTACCACTCCTACGAATCCAGCATCGTCGATTACGGATTTGGGCTCGATCTGGGCTGGAATGTCCGTGACAACATGTGGATCACACTGGGATACAACATCGCAGGATTCCATGACGGTGATTTTGCTGAGGCACGATATACAGCGCAGGGTCCGTATCTGCGGGTCTCAATCAAAGCAGACCAGGAAACGCTGAAACGAATAGCGGGCCGTTAGTTCTTGTTTGACATTAATTGCAGTTATCCGTCATTTTTTCCAAGCAACTCACACGCGGGATTCTGTATAGTCCCGCTGTGCAATCCCTGACCGAATTCTTCGGGCCATCCAGCCCCTTAATATCGTTGCTTCCGGGCTTTCAGCCTCGTGCCGGACAGGCATGGATGGCGGAAGCGGTTGCAGAAGCCATCGATGGGCAGCAGCACCTGGTTGTAGAGGCAGGTACCGGCACCGGCAAAACCTTTGCCTATTTGCTGCCTGCGATGATGAGTGGCCGGAAAACCATTATTTCGACCGGTACCAAGGCGTTGCAGGATCAGTTATACCATCGCGACTTGCCATTGCTCACCGCTGTTGTGGGGCGGCCGATAACAACCGCGCTGTTAAAAGGTCGTGCCAACTATTTGTGCCTGCAACGACTGGAAGCAACAACCGTTCAGGAACCTGTACTCGCCGCCGAGCTGAAGATGGTGAATGAATGGCGACACCGGACTCGTAGTGGGGATCGTGCGGAACTCACCGAGGTACCGGAAGACTCGATGATCTGGCCGTTGGTAACGTCGACCGCCGATAACTGTCTTGGGCAAAAATGTCCGCTGTACAAAGAGTGCCATGTCGTGTTGGCGCGCCGTGCGGCGCAAGAGGCGGATCTTGTCGTGGTCAATCATCATCTGCTGCTTGCCGATCTGGCAATGAAAGAAAGTGGCTTCGTGGAATTTCTGCCCGGCGCAGACGCCGTCATCCTCGATGAGGCGCATCAGATTCCCGATTTGGCAGCGCAATTTTTTGGTATCAGTCTCGGTAGCCGTGAGTTGGAACGATTGTTCGATGAGTTACGGGCGGCGACCTTGCCGATGAATCAGCCGGAGTTGCAACGGCGTCTCGACAGATCGCAGACTGCATTGCGTCAATTGCGTGCAGCGGCACCACGCAAGGAAGGGCGCCATGAGATGGCCGCTATCATTAATGATATCGCAGAACCTTTGAGCGATCTGAGAGCGGGTCTCCTGGATCTGGAGCAAATGATGCGCAGTTTTACCGACGTGTCTGTCGAAATAGATAAATTGCACGAACGGCTGATTGTTACCGGTGAACGGCTTGCCCAGCTGGTCAGCGAAGATTCCTGGGATGGATTGCGCTGGCTGGACGTGAAGCCGCGAAGTTTACGTTTGCACTTAACGCCGCTCGATGTCGCAGAAACATTGAATGGCTTGTTCAACGTCGGTGACCAGGCCTGGGTGTTTACCTCGGCGACGCTGGCGGTGGGCGATGACTTCAGTCACTTCTGCGACCGCATGGGTCTGACCGGCGTTACCGGTATAACATTTCCCAGCCCCTATGCGCTGGAAAACAACGGCCTTATCTATCTTCCGCCGGATTTGCCACAGCCCTCCGATCCCGAGCATACGGCCCGCATGCTGGAATCCGTTATGCCGCTGGTGAAATTGACAGACGGGGGCATGTTTTGTCTTTTTACCAGCCATCGCGCACTCAATGCGGCGCGAAAGTGGTTCAAATCGCGTCGTAAGATTCTGCAGGGAAGGCCGCTGCTCGTTCAGGGTGATTCTCCGCGGGACGATCTGCTACGAAAATTTCGTGACTACGGCAACGCAGTATTGCTGGGCACCGGCAGTTTCTGGGAAGGTGTCGATGTGCGTGGTCCGGCACTGACGATTGTCGCGATTGACAAATTGCCGTTTGCATCACCGGCAGATCCGCTAATGATGGCGCGACTGGAATTCATAAGGCGACAAGGTGGCAATGGCTTCACCGAACATCAGTTGCCCATGGCTGCATTGTCATTGAAGCAGGGTGCCGGACGACTGTTGCGCGATGAGAAAGATTTTGGCGTGATAGTGCTTTGCGATCCACGCATTCGAAGCAAGAGCTACGGTCGCATGTTCCTCAATTGTCTCATGCCGATGAAGAGCACCGAATCGATCGATGATGTCAGGCGATTTCTCGATGCACACCAAGGGGCTGCAGAGAAAAATCAGGAGCGAGTTGAGTGAAATTTCTGGCGCTCGATACATCGTCGAACGCTTGCTCAGTTGCCTTGCAGGTCGGTGACGATGTCACCACAGCGCACGTGGTCAAGCCGCGTGAACATACGGCGATTTTGATTCCTATGATCGAGGAAATTCTGCGAGTTGCGGGGCTTGCTCTCAACGATCTGGATGGCATCATTTTGGGGAACGGTCCCGGTTCGTTCATTGGCATGCGCATAGCGGCATCCGTGGTGCAAGGCCTGGCATTCGGTGCCGGCTTGAAAGTCGTTCCCGTATCGTCACTGGCTGCTGTCGCTGCGGAGACATTTGCCGCCCATGATGGGACGCGCGTTGTCGTTGCCCAGGATGCACACATGAACGAAGTCTATCTGGCCGTCTTTTCTCGTGACTCCGACGGTTTGCCAATAGCTGAACGTGAGGTGTGCTTGCACAAAGTATCGGCATGCATGGTCGATGATGTCGGCGCAGCCATGCTGGCTGCTGGTTCAGGTTGGCGACTTTATCCCGAACTTCTTGAGGCCAATCAGCGGTTTGTCGAGCGCGACGTGGATATTCTTTACCCCAATGCGCGTTACTTGCTGCGCCTGGGCAGCCGGGATTGGAGGGCAGGGCAGGCGATCGCGCCGGAGCAGGTCGTGCCCGAATATGTGCGTATGAAAGTCGCAGAGAAACCGCGTCCAGCCGCCGGATGAGGCACCGAATGACTTTGTCGGGCCAGCTCCGGATTATGCTGGCTGCTTGTTCGTTTGCTGCAACAGCACTTGCACAGGAAGCAGAACCAGCGTGGACGGATCGGATCACCGCCAGTGGCGATCTTCGCCTGCGTTGGGAAGGTATCTACCAGGACGAAAAAGAGGACAAAGAGAATGGCCGGTACAGGGGCCGAATTGGTCTGGCGGCGCAAGTTAGTGATGACGTCAAATTGATTTTTCGATTGGCGACAGGCGATGGTAATCCGGCCTCCACCAACCTGGCATTTGGGGACGGTTTTTCACTCGAGCAGATAAATCTCGACCGGGCTTATGTGGACTGGAAGGTCAATGATGTCACCCGCCTGTTTGTCGGGAAGATGAAGAATCCGTGGTTTCTTGCCGGTGGCAACACACTGATGTGGGACAGCGATTACAATGTTGAAGGAATTGCTGCCGCATTTCAGACTGGTATGTTCTTCGGTCGACTGGGTCTGATGGTCGTTGATGGTGCTCAGGGGGACGAAGACACCTATCTATACAACGGGCAGGCAGGCACTCGTTTCAGTCTGGGTGAGTCTTCAATAATTTCCATCGGTGGCGGATACTTCGATTATCGTGACGTCGCAGGCAAGCAACCTTTCTATAAGGGCAGGAATCAGGGGAATAGCCTCGATGCTGACGGAAGATACCTTTATGACTTCACGGTCGTGGAATTTTTCGCTGAATACAAAAGTGAATTTCGCGGCTGGCCGATAGTCTTTTATGGCGAATGGACGAAAAATACGGCAGTAAGCATCGAAAATAACGCTTTCGCCCTGGGCTTCAAACTGGGTTCGGCAAAGAAGAGGGGGGGCTTTCAATTTAACTATGCCTACCACGATACCGAAGCTGACGCGCTGATTGGTACATTTACGGATTCGGATTTTGCGGGCGGCAACACAGATTCGAGCGGGCATTATTCGAAGGCCAAATTCGCGCTGCGGGACAACATCGTGCTCGGCGGAACGATCATCGTTGCACAATTGGACGAATTCGCCGGCAATGAACGTGACTACAACAGAATCATGATCGATATCGAATTCAGCTTTTAATAGTAATGCGTGACAATACTACTGGGATAAATATGACGATTCCGAACACTCGATTACTAAACCTGGCTGGCTTCGCTGCCAGTAGCGGCATGATGGCGTATGCGCTGTACGCAGAGCATTATCTATTGCTCGATCCCTGCCCGCTGTGCGTGTTTCAGCGCATGGCAGTGATCGCGATGGCCCTGGTATTTCTGCTTGCAACCCTCCACAACCCCGCCGGTTGGGGGCGACGAGTTTACGCGTCCCTGGTGGCGGTGGCTGCAGCAGCTGGCGCTGCTGTCGCTGGCTGGCATGTGTGGCTGCAGCATTTGCCACCCGACAAAGTGCCTGCGTGCGGCCCCGGGTTTGGTTACATTATTGACAGTTTTCCCTTGAGCGAGGCACTCAAGATGATTTTCAGCGGCTCAGGAGAATGTGCGTCGATCGACTGGAGCTTTCTGGGCCTTTCGATGCCGGCCTGTGTCGTCATTTGTGTGGTTCTTCTGGGAACGTATGGCGTCTGGGGGAACATCAGAGATACACACTGAACAGAGTCGACATAATCAGCGTCCGGGCAAGTAGCAGACAGATTTCCTGAGCGGATTTTTCGGCCTGTCCTCAGCGGCCAAACAATAATTCTGCGATTCTGAAATACATGCCGGCGAGTCGCGGCGGGTCATTGACATTGACGTGTTCATTGATCTTGTGAATTGACTCGTTAACCGGGCCAAGTTCTATCACGTCGGCACCTGCTGGCGAGATAAATCGCCCGTCCGAGGTACCGCCGCCGGTCGATAATTCAGGTTCCTGCCCGGTCGCCTCCGACACCGCCTGACACACTGCGCTCACAAGCGGGCCTGCCTCAGTCAGGAATGGCTCGCCGGACAAATGCCAATTCAGGCTGTAGTTAATCTCAAATCGCTCAAACAGCGCCTCAACCTCCTGCATGAGGCTGTGGTGTGTCCATTCGGTGGAGTAGCGGAAGTTAAAGCGGGCTCTTAGTTCCCCCGGGATAACATTGGGCGCGCCAGCACCGCTTTCCATCTCAACCACTTCGAAACTGGTGGGTGGAAAATGCTGGTTTCCCGAATCCCAGGTTGTATCGAGCAAGGCTGAAAGTACCGGCGCAAAGCGACGAATGGGATTGTCAGCGTGCTGCGGGTAGGCGACGTGGCCCTGCGTGCCGTGCACAACAAGTTTTCCGGTTAGCGAGCCACGGCGTCCAATACGCACGACATCGCCAAGCGTTTTGCTGCTGGATGGCTCGCCGACAATACACCAGTCGATGGACTCCCCGCGCTCGGTAAGAATCTCCATGACCTTCAAAGTCCCTTCCCTGGCGGGTCCCTCTTCGTCGCTCGTGATGAGAAGTGCAATGCTGCCGGGATGACGCGGATAACGGGCGACGAAATTCTCCACCGCGACCACCATTGCAGCGAGCCCGGATTTCATGTCCGCCGCGCCGCGGCCATACAAATTGCCATCTTTCAGGGTTGGGGAAAACGGATCGGATATCCAGTCATCAAGTGGTCCGGGAGGCACAACATCCGTATGGCCGGCAAAACAAAGCAGGGGCCCACTGGAGCCGCGTCGTGCCCACAAATTGCTTACAGCGCCAAACTTCATGAATTCGCAGTCGAAGCCAATTGCGCTCAGTCTGTCCGCAATGATTTCCTGGCAACCAGAATCATCAGGTGTCACCGACCTCTTCTTGATGAGTTCACACAGCAGGGCATTTGTCGGATTTTTCAGCATTTTTCAAAGGGTCTGCGTGCGCCAGTAGCGGATTCAAGCTCAGGACTCAGGCAAATAATTTCTCGTAGTTCGCAGGCGAAAATCCGACCGCAATAAATTCTTCGCACTCAAGAACCGGCCTTTTGACAAGGGTTGGATGTTCGATCATTAATGCGATGGCCCGATCTTTTGTGATTTCCGCCCGATCTACTTCCGGAATCTTTCGCCACGTGAGGCTGCGGGTGTTGAGGAATTTTTGCCAATCGAGAAGATTCATCCAACGCTCGAGCATCTGGACTTCAAGACCGTCCTTGCGCAGATCATGATATTCGTAGTCATTTGAATTTTCTTTTAGCCACTTTCTGGCATTGCGACATGAATCGCAGCTTGTGATTCCGAACAGCTTGAGCAAGACGATCCCCTGAACGAGAGTCTGTAATAACAGATATGTACTTTCTTTCCAGCCCGAGCGCAACTGTCCACTGAGGTCACAGGATTTCGATCAGGACTCAGAATCCAGTCTTGCCACGAGTTGCTCTCTTAATTTGTCGCACAGCTCGATGCTCAATGGCGCGCCACGATCATCGACCACGTAAAACGAATCTTCCGCACGTTCGCCAATCGTCATGATTTTGGCCGTGTAGATATCGATATGCAATTCCGCGAACACCTGGCCGACAGCATTGAGAAGGCCGGGCCTGTCGGCGGCGATGAGTTCCATTACCGTATGTCGGTTCGCCAGATCCTGATCAAATGTGACGGCAGTTCTGGTCGAAAACATACGTGCTTGTCGAGGTGCCTGGCGGGTGACATTCAAGGCATCATTACTCTGCGAGGGCAGCATGTCAGTGAGTGCGCGACGAATTTTGCGCAGGCGCGTTGCATCGACGACCACGCGACGATCCGCCTCCATGAAAATGTACGTGTCAAGGCTGAAATCATTAGCCAGCGGCACAATTCGAGCATCGACGATGGTCATGCCGAGTTCGGCGAGTATCGCCGTCGTATGCGCAAAAGTTTGCTTTGCTCTCGGCGTATACAACATCGCCTCTATGCTGCCACTGGTGACCTGTTTGCGAACATCGACGAAGCCGAATTTCGCTTGCCGGTCAGACCTGGCCAATACCTCCGTGTGCCACGCAATTTCACCCTCGCGGTAGCGCAGGAAATAGTCCTTGGTGAGATTTGCCCAGACGGCGTCAATTCGATCGTCGCTAATGCTCGCCTCCTGCAAAAGAACACGAGCGGCTTTTCTCTTGTCGAGGATCAATTGCTCCCCGTCAATCGGATTTTCGAGGCCACGACGTAGTGCTCGTCCGGTTAGGTCGAAGAGATCGCGAAACAGCGCCGCTTTCCACGAATTCCACAAGGTCGGATTGGTTCCACGCACATCGGCGACCGTAAGCACATACAGGTAATTGAGGTGTGTCTCGTCCCCAACGAGAGAGGCGAAATCATTGATGACACTCGGGTCCCCGATGTCTTTCTTTTGGGCAGTGGTTGAAAGGACCAGGTGATTGCGCACCAGCCATGCGACTGTGCGGGCAGCATAGGAACTCATGCCATGTTCGAGGCAAAAGGCCTCGGCGTCCGTGGCACCCAACTCGGAATGGTCACCGCCACGACCCTTGGCAATATCGTGGAAAAGACCTGCAAGATATACGATCTCGGGCTGATCGAACGCTTGCACCAGGGCACTGCATTCCGGGTACTCGTGATCGAATCGTTGCAACGCGAAGCGCCGCAAATTACTGACAACGAACAACGTGTGTTCATCGACTGTGTATGCATGAAACAGGTCGTATTGCATACGACCCACAATTCTGCCGAAAGCGGGGATGTAAAGGCCGAGCACGCCATAAAGGTTCATGCGTCTTAAGCCATGCGTGACGCCTTCAGGGGCTCTCAGGATTTTCAGGAATAGACGCTGATTGCGCGGATTTTGACGAAATTCCTCGTCGATCAGAGACAGGTTCCGTCTGATAAGTCCAATCGTGAAGGCGCTGACGCCATTGATTTTTGGATGCTGCTGGAGAAGCAGGAAAATCTCGAGCAATGCAGATGGGTCGTCTCTGAATACCTGGTCATCGATGGTTTGCAGGAAGCCGTTTTTGATCTCAAAGCGTTCATTGAGTGGCACGGGCGTGGCGGTCGGATCCATGAGAATCGCTTCCTCAAAAAGTTGCAATAGCATTTCATTGAGTCGACTCAGTTCCATTACCGTTCGGTAGTAGCGCTGCATGAACTGTTCCACGGCAAGTGTGTAGCTTGCATCTTCGTATCCCAGCATTCGCGCGAGATTTATCTGGTGGTCAAACAAAAGGCGGTTTTCACCTCGACCCGTGAGCGCGTGTAATCCGAATCGCACTCGCCAGAGGAAATCCTGACCTTCATGCAGTCGTTTTAGTTGTCCCGCCGACAGAAAACGGTGCTCGACCAGTTCATCGAGTGTATTGACGCCAAAGTGCCGCTTCGCGACCCAACCGATCATCTGAATGTCACGCAGACCGCCGGGGCTTCCTTTGACATTCGGTTCCAGCTTGTACGCTGTATCGTCATAGCGATGGTGGCGCTGAATCTGCTCTTTGCGTTTGGCGGCGAAGAACGCTTTCGATGGCCAGACCTGGTCGGGGGACACCGATTCTTTCATCGCCCCATACAATGATTCCGACCCGGCCAGAAGCCTCGATTCCATCAACGCTGTCGCAACCGTGAGGTCTTTTTCAGCTTCGCTGTGGCACTCCTCGACGGTACGCACACTATGGCCGATATCAAGACCGACATCCCATAGATTGGTAACGAACTCGGACACCGTTTGACCGGCCTGAGTCGCAAGTTGCTGGCGGCAAAGAACCATGATGTCGACATCGGAGCAGGGGTGCAGTTCTCCGCGGCCGTAACCGCCGACCGCGACCAGGGCGACATCACTTTTGTTTTCGATGCAGTCCTGCCACAAGTGAAGCAGCACATGATCGACCGCGCTTGCGCGCAGCCTGACAAGATCTCCTATGGATGCACCGGCACCGAAGCGTTCCAGCAGTGTCTTGTCCGCTTTTTGCAGTGCCCCGCGGATCGCGTCTGTGCGTTGGCCGGCGCCGGCCAGATCGGCGTCCAGCAGGCGCAACAAATCACCCAACGGGACAGCGATTTTTTCTCTAGAACTCATTGAAAAGTATCAATAATTACCTTTGCTCTGCACCGAGAGTCAAGACCTCGTAGCCCTCTTCAGTGATCAACACGGTGTGCTCCCACTGGGCAGATAACTTGTGGTCTTTGGTGACTACCGTCCACCCGTCCGGCAGCAATCGCACGTTTCGCTTGCCAGCGTTGACCATGGGCTCCACGGTGAGTGTCATGCCCGCACGAAGCTCCATGCCGGTTCCCGATTTGCCGTAGTGCAGCACTTGCGGATCCTCGTGGAATACCCGTCCGATGCCATGACCACAATACTCACGAACCACAGAATATCTATTTTTTTCAACGTGTTGTTGCACGGCATTACCGACATCGCCGAGGAACTTTCCTGCCGCCAATTGCTTGATGCCGAGCCACATTGCGTCATATGCTACGCCTGACAGCCGCTCGGCCTGCACACTGGGCTCACCGACGAAAAACATGCGGCTGGTGTCGCCGTGATACGCATCTTTTATGACCGTAATGTCGATGTTGACGGCGTCACCCGACTTTAGAACACGATCTCCCGGAATCCCGTGGCAAACGACATGATTCAGGGACGTGCAGATGGATTTTGGAAATCCACGGTAATTCAGCGGCGCAGGTATGGCGTCTTGGGTTTCGGTTATATACCGGTGGCAGATGGCGTCCAGTTCACCGGTGCTTATGCCCGGCTTGACGTAGCTGCCAATCATATCCAGTACATCCGCAGCCAGGCGTCCGGCAACACGCATTTTCGCCTGTTCTTCGGCTGTTTTTATGGTTACGTGCATGAGATTCGGGAAATGTCCTTTCGTTAGGTTGGCATAGCGTTAGTGCCGTCAAAACAAGGGTAAAGCGCACAAGGGGTCAGAGCGAATTTCTCCCAGGATTGACGGTACTTCAGGAAAAATTGGTTCTGACCCCGGTTACGGGCACTGACCCGGAATTTGCCGTTGTTGGCCGCAGGACAGTATGGTATAAAGCGCGCGCCCAAGAGGCAATTAATCCACACGTACACCGTCACATGACGCTGGGTGCCCCATAAAAAAAGGGGTTGCGCATGGGGTGTACGGAGGCATAACCCGGAGAAATATCATGGCAGACGTTACTATGCGCCAAATGCTTGAGGCTGGCGTGCACTTTGGTCATCAGACCCGTTACTGGAATCCCAAGATGTCACCCTACATCTTCGGCGAACGTAACAAAATCCACATCATTAACCTTGAAAAGAGCCTGCCAATGGCTCGTGATGCTTATGCGTTCACCAAAGCGGTTGTCGCAGATGGCGGCACGGTTCTGTTCGTTGGCACCAAACGCGCGGCACGAGAGTCCATGCGTGCCGAGGCTGAACGCTGCGATATGCCTTTCGTCTGCTATCGCTGGCTTGGCGGAATGCTGACCAACTATCAAACCATCAAACAGTCCATCAAGCGGCTCAAAGTCCTTGAAAAAATGACTGATGAAGGCGGTTTCGACGGCCTGACGAAGAAAGAAGTACTGGGTTTGACTCGTGAGCGGGATAAACTCGATCGGAGCCTCGGCGGCATCAAGAATATGGGCTCGCTGCCTGACATCCTGTTTGTGATTGACGTCGATCATGAAGACATCGCCATGAAAGAAGGCCGCAAGCTGGGTATACCCATCGTTGCGGTTGTCGATACCAATTGCTCACCGGACATGGCGGATTATGTCATTCCTGGCAATGACGACGCGATGCGTGCGATTTCCCTGTACGCCACATTAATTGCCGACGCGGTATTGGACGGCAAAGCTTCCGTTCCGGAAGTGGCGCTTGGCGATGACGACTTCGTTGAGCTTGACGATGAAGGCAAACCAAAGAAACCCTCCGGGCGGAAAAATTCAGCAAGAAAACCGTCCGGGCGAACGCCGCGGAAAGTATCCGTAACGAAGAAATCGTCGCGATCTGACGCAGGAAAAAGCCCCGCTGAAACGAGTGTTGCACCCGTGGCAGAGACGGGTGAATCAACACCCGCAGCAGAAGCTGTTGCTGCTTCCGATGAGTCCGGCGCTGAGGCCGAAACAGCTGTCGCGCCAGCTCCCGTTGAAAAAGCGGACGCAGAAGAAACAGTAGCTGAAAAGATCGCAGCCCCGGAAGAAAAATCTGCCAAGGACGAGCCGGCACCGGAAAAAGAAGCGGCGGCTGCAGACGAAGAGCCGAAAAAGGCGAAGAAAACCGCTGCAAAGAAGACTGCAAAGAAAGCGGCAACAAAGAAAACGACAGCCAAGAAAACAGCGACGAAGAAAACGCCTGCTAAAGCCAGCAAGAAAGAAGCCGCTGAAAAAGGCGAATGACGGCGGCGACGCGATTATTAACAGGATGGTTGCGCTCTTGACAGAGCGCAATGCTGTCAATTTCAGAGGAATAAAGTAATGACCATTAGTGCATCAATGGTGAAGGAACTTCGCGAGCGTACAGGCGCTGGCATGATGGAGTGCAAGAGGTCACTGGTTGAGACCGACGGTGACATGGAAGCGGCCGTAGAGCTATTGAGAACATCCGGCCAGGCCAAAGCGGATAAGAAAGCCAGCAGAATAGCGGCAGACGGTCGCGTTGTGATTGCCGTCAACGGTACCCATGCGGCAATGGTCGAGATCAATTCAGAAACTGACTTTGTTGCCAAGGACGAAAATTTCGTCGGCTTCGCCGAAGCGGTTGCCAGCAGCGCACTCGCGGGATCGTTCGATGATATCGATGCCCTGCAAGCCAGCAGTCTGTCGAATGGACAGACGGTAGAGATGGCGCAAACGGAACTGATTTCAAAAGTTGGCGAGAAGATATCGGTTCGTCGAGTGGCGCAAATCGAAGCGACTGATCATCTTGGCAATTACACACACGGAGCGCGCATCGGTGCGATTGTTGCGTTGTCGGGTGGCGATGCTGAACTGGCGCGAGATATTGCCATGCACATCGCGGCGAGCAGCCCAAGTTGTATTGACGAAGATGGCGTGGACGCGGATGTGCTGGAACGCGAACGACGTATTTTTTCAGAGCAAGCTGCAGAATCGGGCAAGCCACCGGAAATCGCCGAGAAAATGGTGACTGGGCGGATCGCCAAATTCCTGAAAGAAATAACCTTACTGGGCCAGCCTTTTGTTAAAGACCCGGACGTAACTGTGGGCAAGTTGCTCAAGGATGGCGGAGCCACTGTGACGCAGTTTGTGCGCTTCGAAGTGGGTGAGGGCATCGAGAAAAAGGTGGAAAATTTCGCCGACGAGGTCATGAAGCAGATCGAGGACAGTAAGAAACAGGTCGACTAACGCAATATCCCGCTAGAAATACATTGCGGTTCGGGACGTTAGTCATTGAATACGCTAGAATATGTGTCGCCGTAAAATGTTGCGGCGCGAGCTGAAAGGAAGGTCTTGGGAACAATGAATGCTACTCCGGTTCTTTATCGCCGTGTGGTGCTTAAGCTGAGCGGCGAGGCATTGATGGGCTCTCTGGACTACGGCATAGAACCCGAGGTCATCCAGCGTATCGCTGCGGAAATTGCTGAAGTCCAGAGACTCGGTATCGAAGTCGCCGTCGTCATTGGCGGCGGCAATATATTTCGCGGCGCAGGCTTGGCCCGTGCTGGCATGGATCGGGTCACTGGTGACTACATGGGCATGCTCGCAACGGTGATGAACGCACTCGCCATGCAGGATGCACTTGAGGGGCAAAAGGTTTTCGCGCGGGTCATGTCTGCGCTGCAAATTCACCAGGTCTGTGAAGACTACATTCGGCGCCGCGCCGTCAGACACCTCGAAAAGGGCCGTGTTGTCATTTTCGCTGCCGGTACCGGAAATCCATTTTTCACAACTGACACGGCGGCCAGTTTACGTGCAATTGAGATAGGCGCCGATGTTCTGATGAAAGCGACGATGGTCAGCGGTGTGTACGATTCGGATCCAAAGTTGAATTCGGAGGCCGCGCTTTACGATACGGTGTCATTTGACAAGGTTCTTGCCGACAAACTCAAGGTTATGGATGCGACCGCGGTCGTCATGTGTCGTGACAATAATCTGCCACTCAGAATATTCGACATGACCGAGTCAGGGACGTTGGTAAAGGCAATGACGGACAGTGAAGTAGGAACGCTGGTAACGGTATAGTCGTGCGAGCAGCAAGTGACGCATCAAGGGGCAAACGATTGTGATTGAAGACATCAAAAAGGACGCTGCCGGGCGGATGCAAAAAAGTATTGCATCTTTCGTCCAGGAGTTGACCAAAATTCGCACCGGGCGGGCGCACACCAGCCTGCTCGATCACATCACCGTGGAGTACTACGGCAGCCCGGTCCCTTTGAAGCAGGTTGCAAACGTAAACGTGGAGGATTCCAGAACTCTGTCGGTCGTGCCCTGGGAAAAAGATATGGTGCAACCGATCGAAAAAGCAATCATGAGCGCCGACCTTGGCCTGAACCCGGCAACGGCTGGAACAATCATTCGAGTACCGCTTCCGCCGCTGACGGAAGAGCGGCGCAAGGACATGATTCGGCTCGTTCGTCAGCAGGCTGAAAGCGCGCGAGTTGCGGTTCGAAATATTCGGCGGGACGCGCTCGGCGATATCAAGGACTTGCTGAAAGAAAAAATGATCGGTGAGGACGACGAACATCGCGCGCATGATGACGTACAGACTTTAACCGACAAAAGTGTCGCGGACATTGACAAGGTGCTCGCAGAGAAAGAAAGCGAGTTGATGGAAATTTAGTTGTTGTCACCAGACTCCAAAATTCCGGCGACCAGTCCTGCTACCGGGACGATCCCCAAGCATGTCGCCATCATCATGGATGGCAATGGCCGTTGGGCTGAGGATCGTTCGAAACCGCGCCAATTCGGCCATCGTGCGGGTGTGACTCCCGTGCGTGAGATCGTCGAATACGCGGCGCGGTGTGGCGTTTCCTACCTGACGCTGTTCGCGTTCAGCAGTGAAAACTGGCAACGACCACAAGAAGAAATCAGCAAATTAATGGGGCTTTTCGTGGATGCTTTGCAACGCGAACTCGATTCCCTGCATCATAATAATGTGCAGTTGAGATTTATTGGGGCGCGTGAGCGCCTGCAAAAACGCCTTCTCAGGAAGATTGGCGTCGCTGAAGAGAAAACCCGGGACAACACCGGGCTGACGTTGAATATTGCAGTTTCCTATGGCGGACGATGGGATACGGTAAATGCGGCCCGTTTGCTCGCTGAGCGCGTAGCAGAAGGATTGCTGCAGCCGGCAGACATTGATGAGGACATGTTTGCCCAGTCGCTGGCGCTCGCTGGTTCGCCTGACCCAGACCTGTTGATTCGAACTGGCGGCGAACAACGCATCAGCAATTTTTTGCTGTGGAATCTTGCGTATTCAGAATTGTTTTTCTGTGATTGTCTGTGGCCTGATTTCACCACCGAGACATTCGACAAAGCGCTGGAATTTTTTGCCAGCCGACAACGTCGGTACGGCCATACCGGCAAGCAGAAGGGGGTTGGTTGATATGCTGCGACAGCGAATTATTACGGCACTGATCGCCGGTTCCTTGTTGCTCATAGTGCTGTTCGCGCTACCGGAGCAGGCGGCACGTTTGGTCATTGCCATACTCTTTGTTGGGGCTGCCTGGGAGTGGTCGGGATTCCTGTCGTTCTCTACCGTTACAGGCCGGCTGGCATATACCGCATTAATAGCGATAATTCAGACCACTGTATGGTGGTTCATTCCTGCTTATGTTGCCTATCAGTTGGTTCTCCTGGTAGCTATTGCGTGGTGGTTTTCAGCGCTGGTGTGGATGTTCTTTTACCCAACCCGCATTCCAGCGATCGTTGGCTGGGTCTGTGGAGCACTTGTCCTTATTCCGGCCTATGTGGCACTTGACTGGCTCTACGTGCAGTCTCCGCAGCTGTTGCTTGTCCTGCTGGCCATAGTCTGGTCAGCGGATATCGGCGCATATTTTGCTGGCAAGAAATTCGGCCGCGTGAAACTTGCTCCAGGCATCAGCCCTGGGAAAACATGGGAAGGCGTTGTGGGCGGGCTGGTCGCGGTTTCGATTCTTGCGCTGATTGGCAGCCGGTGGGTCGACGAAAACCTGACGGTACTGGTTCCATTTTGTATCGCAATCGCTCTGTTATCGATTGTCGGTGATCTCACCGTAAGCATGTTCAAACGACATGCCGGCGTTAAGGACAGTGGCTCGTTGTTTCCCGGTCACGGTGGGTTGCTGGATCGCATGGACAGCGTCGCGGGTGCATCCACACTGTTCGCTGCCGGTATCGCGATGGTGGGGATCGGCTAATGCGTATGTTGCATTGTTCAGCAGATGTTCAGCTCCGGAGCGTTAATGTCGGAGCGGGAACTGTGCGAGCGCTGGGCAGTCCTACTGTGTGTGAAGTACCGTGCAACTTTGCTGTCAGGCATTCGACTGATGCACTCAACTATATGGAAGTCATTCTAATAATGGACTTCAGGCCGTGAATGTTCTAACGAATTTGCTGGCGTTTGTGGTTGCTATCAGTGTTCTGGTCGCTATCCATGAATTCGGCCATTATATCGTTGGACGTTGGTGCGGCATGAAAGTATTGCGATTTTCCATCGGCTTTGGCAAACCGATATGGACAATCGTTGCGGGAAAAGACCGGACCGAGTACTGCTTGTCAGCGATTCCGTTGGGTGGCTACGTAAAATTCCTGGACGGGCGTGATGGACCGGTCGAGGAAGCTGACAAGGGTCGGGCATTCGACCATCGACCAATTCCGCTGCGAATTGCGGTGCTGCTCGCCGGACCGTTGTTTAATTTCCTGTTCGCTGTTTTTGCGTATTGGGTTTTGTTTGTCAGCGGTGTGCCGACGATGAAACCCGCTATCGGTGAAGTCCTGGAGAATTCTTACGCGGCCGAGGCTGGCTTGCAATACGGTGATCGTATCCTGCAGGTCGATCAACGAGACGCCGTGGATTGGGAGACGGTGCTGGTTTCAATGCTCGATACCATGGTAAGTGACGGGCATATAGAATTTCGTGTCGAAAGTGAAAACGGTATTCGGCATACGGTCACAATCGATGTTGGTAATGATGCCGCTCGATTGACGGAGCCCGGGCTTCTTTTTAAGGGACTGGGTTTTTATCCCTGGCAACCGCCGGCGAAAGTGGGTTCGATAGCGGAAGGCGGAGCAGCCGCTGCAGCCAGCATGGAAATTGGTGACCGGATAACAGAAATTAATGGCGAGCGCATTGCCAGCTTTTCGGACTTGCAGCGTATGGTTGCGGCGCGGCCTGACGAATACATTGATATCACTCTTGTACGTGATGGTGAATTGCTGGACATTGTTGCCAAGCTCGACGGCGTTGATACGGATGGCGTTCGGACGGGCCTGCTTGGCATTGGTCTCGATCAGGCCGGGGGTGATTTTTGGTATGTGCGGAAGTACGGCGTGGTCGCCGCGATCGGCGAGTCACTGCAACAAACATGGTCAACAACAGCGTTCACTTTTAGGATGTTCGGCAAAATGTTGACCGGTGAAGTGTCTATCAAGAACATCAGTGGCCCGATCAACATTGCCCAATACGCCGGTGATTCGGCAGCGGCAGGCGTGAATTCGTTCTTGCGTTTTCTGGCATTGGTCAGCATCAGTCTCGGCGTGATCAACTTGCTGCCAATACCGGTCCTGGACGGCGGGCAGATCGTCTATCAGATCATTGAAGGCTTAAAGGGCAGCCCTTTGTCCATGCGCTCCCAGATCGTCGGTCAGCAGATCGGTATTTTCGCGCTGCTGCTGCTAATGAGTTATGCATTCTACAATGACCTCAGCAGGATTTTCAGTTGAATGAAAGATGGCGCTCAAAAACTGCGATTGCCGGCAATTCAATCACCAGGGACAGGTGCGAGCAGATTGATCGATAATCGAATGTGGCAGAGTTTTCTTGCATTGCTTGCATGCCTGTCGGTTCTGGCACCGGGACAGTCAGTCGCTGATGACTTCGTCGTTGCAGACATGCGTGTCGAGGGCTTGCAACGAATCTCCGAGGGCACCGTATTTAACTACTTGCCGATCAATGTAGGCGACCGAGTCACTGGCCTGCGCATTCGCGAAGCAGTCAAAGCCTTGTACGATCAAGCGTTGTTCGACGATATCGAAATGCGGCGTGATGGCACTACACTGATTATTGTTGTCCGGGAACGGCCGTCGATTGAAGATTTTACCATTGAAGGCAACAAGGATATCAAGACTGAAGATCTGATGGAGTCGCTGCGCGGCGTTGGTCTGGCCCGCGGGCGCACGTTCGATAGATCAGTTCTGGATAACGTCGCAATGTTCCTGAGGGAGCAATACTATGACCGTGGCAAATACGCGGTTTCTGTTGAGACCAACGTCCTGGAGAGACCGAACAATACGGTTCGTGTCGGCATTATAGTCAAAGAAGGCGAGCGGGCACGTATTCGCCAGGTGAATATTGTCGGCAACCATACCTTTGATGATGGCGAAGTTCGTAACGGCTTTGAACTCGATACTGCCAACTGGTTGTCGTGGTTCAGGCAGGACGATCGATACGCCAAAGAAGCACTCAGCGGCGACCTGGAGAAACTACGATCGTTTTACATGAATCGTGGTTATGCGGATTTCCGCGTTGAATCGACTCAAGTAGCCATATCGCCGAACAAAGAAGATATTTACGTCACGATCAATGTCCATGAAGGGGCTCGATACAAAATATCCGAAGTCAAGATTGTAGGCAAAATGGTTGTACCCGAAGCTCACTTACAACGGCTCATTCTTGCAAAACCGGGTGATTTCTTCAATCTGAATGTGCTGACCAGTTCGGCGGAACTCATGTCTTTTCGTCTTGGTGAAGAAGGCTACGCGAATGCAGAAGTTGAACCATTTCCGGAGCTTGATCACGAGAAAAAAGAAGCGTCTGTAACGTTCTACGTTAACGCCCTCAGCCGGGTCTACGTCCGTCGCATCAATTTCAACGGGGTCGATGCAATCGATGACGAAGTATTGCGGCGTGAATTACGGCAAAGTGAAGGAGCGTATCTCTCGAACCGACTGATCGATCGCTCGAAAATTCGCTTGCAGCGATTGCCCTATATCGAAGCTGTTGAAGTTGACAACGTACCGGTGCCAGGCAGTGCCGATCTCGTCGACGTTGATTTCGATCTCACGTACAGAATGCCGGGCCAGTTCAGCGGCGGCCTGGGTTATTCAGAATCCCAGAAATTAATTTTGAACGCCAGCATCGTGCATACGAATTTCCTGGGCAGCGGGAATCGCGTCGCGTTGCAGTTGAATTCAGGAAAGTTTTCCAAGCTTTATTCGTTGTCCCATACAGACCCGTATAGATCCATGAACGGCATTAGTCGAACTGTCAGTGTCAATTACAGGAATCAGACGCAGTTCGTGTCCGCATCGTCTGATTTCTCCACGACCAGTGCAGGGTTGGCGGTAAACTACGGCTATCCTATCAGTGAGTACCAGAGAGTCAGCCTTGGGTTGAATTATCAACAGTCCGAATTGCTTTCATCGACCAACAGCACGCAGCAGGCGCAAGATTGGGTGCTGAACAATGGCAACCCGTTCCTGGAAACGGTTGGCAACGGCGGCATATTTTTTGGCACAGATTTTTTTACGGTTGAAATGGTTGTTGGCTGGTCTTTTGACAGCCGCAACAGAAGTCTTTTTGCCAATCGGGGCAGTCGCCATAACGTGATAGCAACGATGACCGTTCCGGGCAGTGAAGTGGAATTCTGGACTGCGCGCTATAATTTTACTAAATATTTCCCATTGTTCGGCCGCTGGGTGTTCAGGGCAAATGTGGATTTGTCGTATGGCGAGGCGCTCAAAGCCACGACAGCGCTACCCCCGTACAAGCAGGTTTTCGGTGGCGGACCCCAGTCTATCAGGGGATACAAAGAGTCGTGGCTGGGGCCCAGAGACAGTTTCGGACGTCCGTATGGCGGTAATGTGTTGGCCACCAGTCAACTAGAGCTTATAATCCCGCTTCCTGACAAGTTTTCAGCCCAGGCTAGAGCAAGCCTTTTCTACGATATAGGTAATGTATTCAATACCGGCGAAGTCGCGTTTACCGACAAGCTGGGCAGCCCGGTAACCTACTTTCCCGAGTTCGATGAGTTAAGAACGTCGGTGGGTATTGCGGTACAGTGGCTGGCGCCACTGGGTTTGTTCCGCTTCAGTTATGCCCTGCCATTGAATGAATACGAAGGAAATGACAGATTTTACGGGGACGAGATCGAGAGATTTCAGTTCTCTATCGGTAATGCATTTTAAGGATTGGATGATCATATGAGTTTTGTTATGCGTAATTTAATAAAGGCAATTGCAGCGACTGCGATCGTATTTGTATTCGTTCTGCCAGCTGCGGCCCAGGAAATGAAGATCGGTGTCGTCAGCATTCCGATTTTGATGGACAGAGCGCCGCAAGCGAAGATTGCCATGGATTCCCTGGAGCAGGAGTTTCAGCCTCGGCAAAGAGAAATTGTCGCCAAGCAAAAAGAATTCGAGGAACTGACGGCGAAAGCTCAACGAGATGTCGCCGTAATGGGTGAGACAGAACGGCGCAACCTCGAAAAGGATCTGCGAGATATGCAGCGTGACGTAACCCGACTGCAGACCGAATTCCGTGAAGATCTTAATCTTCGACGCAATGAAGAACTGAGTAATCTACAGCGTTCTCTGCTGCAGGAAGTTCAGTCGTACGCCCAGGCAGAAGGATTCGACCTGGTCGTCGGTGATGGTGTTCTCTATGCAAGCAGTACGGTGAATATAACTGATCTCGTCTTGCAGGCGATGGAAGCCAATTTCCAGGCCGCAGGCAACAACTGATATTCCTGAATCTGGAGTCCCGGTGAGACATGCGGGTTAGCCTCGGAGAATTGGCCGCCAAGTTCGGTTGCGAACTAATCGGTGATCCGGAGGTTGAGGTATCCAGCGTATCGACCCTGGCGGATGGTAGCCCGGGGTCGATTTCTTTCCTGGCCAATTCGGCCTACAAGAGTCAGCTGCAGGTGACGTCTGCAACAGCGGTCGTCGTTAGAAAGAGCGACGCAGGGCATTGTCCTGTTTGCGTGTTGATAGCGGATGACCCGTATTTGACCTACGCGCGAATTGCCGCCGTACTCTATCCCGTGAAATCGTTCACGCCAGGAGTGCACGCGAGCGCGGTGATTTCTCCGTCGGCAAGAATTGCTGAATCTGCTCATATAGCAGCGCACGTCGTTGTTGGCGACGATGTATCCATCGGGGAAAATGCATTTGTTGGTCCCGGCAGTCTGATTGGCGATCGGTGCGAGATTGGTGCGTCATCGAGACTGATTGCCAAAGTTACTCTGGTGCAGGATGTTTTTCTGGGACAGCGAAACATTGTCCATCCTGGAGCCGTATTGGGAGCGGATGGCTTCGGCAATGCCCAATCTGCTTCGGGCTGGGTCAAGGTGCCACAGGTTGGCCGAGTGCGAATCGGGGACGATGTCGAAATCGGTGCCAATACAACGATTGATCGGGGAGCTATCGGAGACACTGTTGTAGAAAATGGTGTCCGCATCGATAACCTGGTCCAGATCGCCCACAATGTTCAAATTGGCGAGCACACGGCCATGGCGGCGACGGTCGGAATTTCCGGAAGCGTCGTTATTGGCAAGCGATGCCTGTTTGCAGGTCGCGCCGGTGTATCGGGGCATGTGACAATTTGCGATGATGTCATTGTTGGCGCAGCCGCTGTGGTAACCAAAAACATTACCGAACCCGGTGTTTACTCGTCGTTTTTCGCCGCTGAAAAAGACAAGACCTGGAAGAGAAAAGTGGCAAGGTTTCGCCGCCTCGAAAGTCTGAATGAGCGCGTAAAACAGTTGGAAAAGGCGATCAAAAAAAATGGCGGATGAAGCAATCACCCTGAACGCGACGGAGATAATGCATCTTCTGCCGCATCGTTTCCCGTTCCTCCTGATCGACAAGATCGTTGAGTGTACGCCGGGAAAGTCAATCACAGCCATCAAGAATGTGTCGGTTAACGAGCCATTCTTCACCGGTCATTTTCCGGGAAATCCTGTGTTGCCGGGCGTGCTCATCATTGAAGCAATGGCGCAGGCCGGTGGTGTCTTGTCACACATTACGGTCGGTGACATCAAACCCAAGCCACTCTATTATCTCGTCGGAGTGGATGACGCCCGTTTTCGCCAACCTGTATTTGCGGGAGACCAGCTCGAAATTGTTGTCGTTGTCGATCGTATTGTCCGCGGGATGTGGCGTTATGTCTGCACAGCCAACGTTGATGGAAAAAAAGTGGTTTCTGCCCGAATTATGTGTGCGCCAGGGCCGGTAGTCTGATGATTCATCCCAGCGCCATCGTTTCAGATTCCGCCACGATTTCAGATAGCGCAGAAATCGGAGCATTCACGATCATCGGAGACAACGTCGAAGTTGGTGCCGGAACCCGGATTGATAGTCATGTGGTTGTCAATGGACCCACTCGAATTGGCAGAGATAATCATATCTACCAGTTCGCCTCCATCGGCGACGATCCACAGGACAAGAAGTATGCGGATGAGCCGACGCGACTCAAAATTGGCGATCGCAATACGATTCGAGAGTATTGCTCCGTCAGTCGCGGCACAATTCAGGATGAAAGCATTACTACGATCGGCGATGATAATCTGCTGATGGCCTACGTGCATATTGCGCACGACTGCCGAATTGGCAATAAGGCAATTTTCGCGAACAACGCGACCCTTGCAGGACACGTTCATGTCGGTGACTGGGTAATTTTCGCCGGTTTTTCGGGGGCCCATCAATTTTGCCACGTGGGTGCACACAGTTTTCTCGGCATGTATTCCGGTGCCAGTCGTGATGTGCCAGCCTACATGATGGTATTCGGCCAACCTGCGGTGCCTCGTGGCATCAACAGCGAAGGTCTCAAGCGTCGTGATTTTTCATCGGCACAGATTCGCAACATCAAAAACGCCTATCGCATCATTTACCGCAGTCGCCTCAAACTGGTGGACGCAATTACCAAAATAGAGGGCCTCGTTAGCAGTCAACCTGAACTGGAAATTCTTCTGGCATCGCTAAACAGCCCCGACCGCGGCATTGTCAGGTAGGCTAGTGATCCAACAAGTAAGTATTGATGGACCACTAGCGTGCGTATTGGACTAGTCGCTGGCGAGGCTTCTGGCGACACCCTGGGTGCTGGACTCATCCTTGAGATTTTGAAGTCACACCCGCAAGCGCGGTTTGAAGGCGTCGCTGGCCCACTCATGCTGGCCGCGGGCTGTGAGCGTTGGGAAGACGCGGAAGCTCTCGCGGTCATGGGGCTCGTTGAACCGCTCAAGGAAATTCCCCGTCTCATCAGACTGCGACGCAATCTGGCGGCACGCTGGATAGCTTCACCACCCGATGTATTCGTTGGTATCGATGCGCCCGACTTCAATCTCGGACTCGAAAAGCGACTCCGCGCGAATGGCATCAAGACGGTGCACTATGTGAGTCCCTCTGTGTGGGCATGGCGCCAGGGGCGTGTCAAAAAAATCAAAAAAGCAGTCGACAAGATGCTTTGTCTCCTGCCGTTCGAAAAAGACTTCTATGATCAACACGGTGTACCCGCTGAATTTGTCGGGCATCCGCTGGCCGACAATATCCCCGAAGATTTTGATCGACATGCCGAGCGGCTCCGGCATGGTGTCAAGAAAAATACAGTCATTGCCGTGATGCCTGGCAGCAGGGCCGGTGAGGTCACACGTCTTGGATCGGTATTTGCAGCCGCCGCCAAACGGCTTGCCGCTCTCTATACGGACTTAGCATTTATTGCTCCCATGGCGACCCCAAAAGTACGCAAGATTTTCGAGGCGCAACTGGTCGACAATGGCGTCGAAGATTTATTTACCGTAATTGACGGAGAGGCTCAAAGCGCGATTGCCGCCGCCGATGTCGTTCTTCTTGCATCGGGCACCGCAGCCCTGGAGGCCGCGCTGTTAAAGCGTCCAATCGTTGCAGCGTATCGCCTGGCCCCGCTGACATTTTTTATCGGTCATACGTGCAAGATGGTAAAACTCAAGTACGTTACGCTCCCCAACCTTCTCACCGAAGTGCCACACGTACCGGAATTCCTGCAGAAGGCCGCCACCGCGGAGAATCTTTGTAATGCTGTCGCTGAACTCCTGGATGATGGCGAGCGGCGCACCGTTATTGAAGAATCATTTGCAAAATTGCGTGACGAACTCAGAAGAGGCGCCGATGTGAGGGCTGCCGCCGCTGTCCTTGCGCTCGCCGCAACGTCCGGCTGAATGGCCAGAATGACAAACCAGACTGATCTTTTCCAAACGCACGATGTCAGGCATTTCGTTGCAGGAGTCGACGAAGTCGGTCGAGGGCCACTGGCCGGACCCGTCGTTACCGCCGCTGTAATCTTGAACGATGCTCGCCCGATTGCCGGTCTTGACGACTCCAAAAAACTGTCTGCACGCCAGCGGGTCGAACTGGCGATGGAAATAAAGGAGCACTCCCTGTCCTGGTCCATCGCGTGGGCCGACGCTGCGGAAATTGACTGCCTCAACATCCTGTGGGCAACGATGTTGGCAATGCGTCGGGCGATTATCGGCCTCAACAAACTTCCGGATTTCGTTCGTGTTGACGGTAATCGCCTGCCGAATCTCTGGTTGTCAGGAAAGCAAATTGAAGGCGAGGCTGTCGTCGGCGGTGACGGCAAGATTGCGGCTATCAGTGCAGCATCGATCATCGCCAAGGTGGAGCGCGATGCGATGATGTGCCGGATGGACACCCTGTTTCCAGGGTACGGTTTCGCGCAGCACAAAGGCTATGGAACGGCCGGGCATCTGCAGAGCTTGCAGCGCATAGGTCCGTGCCAGCAACATCGGCGCAGTTTTCGGCCGATTAAAGAATAACCGCTAGACACCAGTCTGCGTACATCCGGTGGTCGTTAGTGGCGGATCCGGCATCGGTCTGCGCGCAGACTGTGATCGTTAGTAGCGGATCGGGCATCGTTGTCGGCATTGATGCGAGCAAGGCGCACGGCGGGCGTCCGCTCACTCGAAAGACTGAAACTCGATCACGAACGCCCACCGCGCACCTTACCGGATGGGTGGGTGTGGGTTGCGGGAGGTGTCGGCATTTGCGCGAGCAAGGCGCACGGCGGGCGTCCGCTCACTCGAAAGACTGAAACTCGATCGCGAACGCCCACCGCGCACCTTGCCGGTTAGATATCCGATTGGCTGTTACTCGAAAAATGCTCCGCCTCAGGGCCGCCTTTCGGGTTAGAATTCCGAACCTCCGGCAGGATCGAAAGAATGCCTGCGGTATTGGATAAACGAGCGGATTGATGCCTTGTTGGACTACTAGCCAGACCCCACAAATTCTGACCAGTTCGCGGTTGCATCGATGAGCAATTCCTTCGTCCATCTGCATGTGCACACACAATATTCGATTGTGGACAGCACCGTCCGTATTCCTTCGCTAATGCAACATTGTGCATCGAACGGCATGCCTGCCGTGGCGTTAACCGATCAGGGCAACCTGTTTGGTCTGGTGAAATTCTACCGCAGGGCAATGGAAACCGGGATCAAACCCATTGTTGGCGCGGATGTCACTATTGCGGATCCCAAGGACGACACCCGCTACGATAGTCTGGTGCTTCTTAGTCAGAATCTGCTTGGTTATAGAAATCTGACGCGGCTCATCACAAGAAGCTGGCTGGAAGGGCAAAAGCGCGGCGTGCCGCTAATCAAAAAAAGCTGGCTTGACCGTGAATCCTGCCAGGGATTGATTGCATTGTCTGCTGGTCGAGCGGGCGATATTGGTCGAAACCTTGTCAACGGTCATTACGACGTTGCTGCGGATTTGTTGAGCGGCTGGCGTGACATTTTCGAGGATCGGTTTTTTCTCGAACTGATTCGCACGGGCCGCAGCAATGAAGAGGAGTGTGTACAACAATCCTTATCACTGGCCAGCGCTCACTCTACTCCGGTAGTTGCGACCAATGATGTTCGGTTTCTGGTTGAAAGCGATTTCGACGCCCATGAAGCACGCGTCTGCATTCACGACGGCCGCACGTTGGCTGACGTAAACAGACCCCGCCTCTACAGCGAACAACAGTATCTCAAGAGCCCCGAAGAAATGGCCACATTATTTGCGGATATTCCGGAAGCTATCGCTAATTCTGTTGAGATCGCAAGACGTTGCAGCCTGGAGCTGCGGCTGGGCGAATCCTTTATGCCGGTATTCCCGGTTCCGGAAGGGACGACCACCGAAATTTTCCTGCGCTCTGAATCGGAGCAAGGTTTGCAGAAATTCCTCGAAAAAATGCTGGCCTCAGGACGCATGGACCCGGACAAAGCCGGTCCCGAGAGGGCACCCTACGACAAACGTCTGAATGACGAACTCGCCGTAATTTGCGACATGGGTTTTGCGAGTTACTTTTTGATCGTTGCAGATTTCATTCGCTGGGCCAAAGCAGAAAAAATTCCCGTTGGACCCGGTCGTGGTTCCGGCGCCGGTTCGTTGGTCGCCTTCGTCCTCGGCATCACGAACCTGGACCCGCTGGAGCATGACCTGTTGTTCGAGCGATTTCTGAACCCGGAACGGGTTTCTATGCCGGATTTCGATATCGATTTTTGTATGGAGGGCCGGGACCGGGTAATCGATTACGTCACGGAGCGATACGGACGCGATCGTGTGTCGCAGATTATTACCTACGGCACAATGGCAGCGAAAGCCGTCATTCGTGACGCCGGTCGAGTCTTAAGCCAGCCCTACGGTTTTGTTGACCGGATCGCAAAGCAGGTTCCCTTTGAAATCGGCATTACGCTGGAAAAAGCGCTGGAGCAGGAACCCGAGTTGGCCGCGATGTACAACGACGATGAAGAGGTCCGCGCAATCATCGATCTTGCGAAGTCACTTGAAGGTCTGGTACGAAATGCGGGCAAGCACGCCGGCGGTGTCGTTATCGCACCCAGCAAACTGACGGACTTTACCCCTCTGTATTGCGAAGAGGGCGGCCTCAATGTGGTCACGCAACTGGATAAGGACGATGTTGAGGCCGCCGGCCTGGTCAAATTCGATTTTCTAGGCTTGAGAACGCTGACGATCATCGATTGGGCCGTGCAAATCATCAATAAGAAACGGCCCGACGATCCTCTCGATATCGATAACATTCCGATGGACGACAGACCCACCTTTGCATTGTTGCAGACCTGCAATACGACGGCGGTGTTCCAGTTGGAGTCACGCGGTATGCGCGACCTGATCAAGCGCATGCAGCCGGATCATTTTGCCGACCTGGTTGCTTTGGTCGCATTGTTTCGTCCGGGCCCATTGCAATCGGGCATGGTGGATGACTACATTTCACGCAGACACGAAACCAGCAAAACAGATATCGACTATTTTCACCCTGACTTGAAGCCCGTGCTGGAGGAGACCTACGGCGTCATTTTGTACCAGGAGCAGGTCATGCAGATCGCCCGTGTGCTTTCCGGGTATACGCTCGGTGGCGCTGATCTCCTGCGGCGCGCAATGGGCAAGAAGAAACCGGAGGAAATGGCGAAGCAGCGCGCGGTATTTGTTGACGGCGCCTGCGAACGCGGTGTTGCGCGCTCAACGGCGACGCGAATTTTCGACCTGATTGAGAAATTCGCAGGTTATGGGTTTAACAAATCGCATTCTGCTGCATATGCTTTGATTGCCTATCAGACGGCGTATCTCAAAGCGCATTATCCGGCCGCTTTTACGGCGGCTGTAATGAGCGCGGACATCGACAACACGGATCGACTGGTCACGATCAAGGACGATTGTCGCCAGCTGGGACTCGAACTCAGACCCCCTTGTATCAATCACTCTCAATACCAGTTCAGCGTGGCCGGTGAGGAAGCCATCTTGTACGGTCTGGGCGCGATCAAGGGTGTGGGGCGTGGTGCGGTAGAGGCGGTCATCAAGGAGCGGTCTGAAAATGGCCCTTATTCGAGCCTGACAGAATTTTGTCGTCGCGTTGATTTGGAAAAAGTTAATCGGCGCGCGCTTGAAGCGATGATAAAGGCGGGTTCATTCGATGTGCTGGGCCATAGCCGCAGGAGCCTGGTAAACCAGTTGCCCGAAGCAGTAAAAAGCGCGGACCAGGAAGCTCGCGCGAAGGCGGCTGGCCAAAATGACATGTTCGGCGTTACTGAGGCGAAATCCGACGCCGCGCCTGCGCCGCTGAAAGATCTCATCGAATGGAACGAAAGCGAATTTCTCACCAACGAGAAAGAAGCGCTGGGCCTTTATTTATCGGGACATCCGTTCGATGCGGTTCGAGCAGATGCCGGTTTTTTTGTAGATGCAAGACTTGCGGATCTTAATTCCGAGCCACCACCGCCCAGTACCGGTGGAGAGCGAAACTACGCACAACCCAAAAGGGAGGTGACGGTTGCTGGCCTGGTGATGGAAATTCGAAAACGCGGGAATCGGGTGACCGTCGTGCTCGATGATGACAGTGGACGGCTTGAAGTGACGCTGTTCAGTGAAGCCTTCCAGGAGTTTCGGCATTTGCTGAGCAAGGATGAAATTGTCGTGGTGAGCGGGACGTTACGCTATGACGAATTCATCGGTGGCTGGCAGGTAAACGCAAAAACGGTCATGCAAATTGATCGGGTCATTGAAATGCGTGCCAGCAGCATGGTGCTGAAACTGTCGCCCAATGGTCAGGGTTCACAGATGCTGGCACAACTTCACGATGTATTGCTTCCCCATCGTGAAGGCAACTGCGATGTTGCAGTGCACTATACGGGTCGGGATGCGGCGGCGCAGTTGCAACTTGGTCCGGAGTGGAATGTGAGACCCAGTCGCGAATTACGCGATAAGCTCGTGGAATTGCTAGGAAGAAATAGTGTTCGTTTGCTCTACACACCCGGTCGGAATTTGATGTAGAGTCCGTGTTCAGGTGCATTTTCGCGAGCAGCCTGAACTCCTGCCCCACAAGACGAAGAGTTTTTGATGAATCTTAAATTCCTGGATTTCGAACAACCCATCGCTGAGCTTGAAGCTAAAATTGATGAGCTTCGCTTTGTCGGCGATGATGCCGAAATCAATATCAGCGAGGAGGTTTCGCGCTTAAAGGTCAAGAGTGAGGCGCTCACAAAGAGCATTTTTTCAAAATTGAGCGCCTGGCAAGTGGCGCAGCTTGCGCGCCATCCCCTGCGTCCTTACACCACGGACTATTTGAGCAAACTCGCGCCGGATTTCCAGGAATTGCATGGCGACCGTATGTTCGCCGACGACCCGGCAATCATCGGCGGAATTGGCCGCCTTGAAGGGCGCTCCATCATGTTCATTGGTCACCAGAAAGGGCGTGATACCAAAGAACGCGTGCGGCGTAATTACGGCATGGCGAAACCCGAGGGGTATCGCAAAGCACAGCGACTGATGCGTCTCGCGCAGAAATTTTCGTTACCGATTATTACCTTCATTGACACACCAGGTGCCTATCCAGGGGTCGGGGCCGAGGAGCGCGGTCAGAGTGAGGCAATCGCGTACAGCCTGTTCATGATGGCGGGGCTTAAGACTCCCATCATCAGCGTGGTCATTGGCGAAGGCGGGTCTGGCGGTGCGCTGGCGATCGGTGTGGGTGACCGTCTGCTGATGCTCGAATTCAGTATCTACTCGGTTATTTCACCCGAGGGCTGTGCATCCATCTTGTGGAAAAGTGCCGACAAGGCGCCTGAAGCCGCCGAGGCCATGCGAATTACCGCACAAAGCCTTGATGAATTCGGCTTGATCGACGAAATCTTGCCGGAGCCGCTCGGTGCGGCACACAGGGATCCGGGCGCAATGGCGGATGTCCTGCGCAGCGCGTTGCTCAAACACCTCGATGATCTCGATAAGCTCGACACGGATCAATTGCTGAGCGAGCGGCAGCGGCGATTCGCTGGTTTTGGGCAATTCAAGGAAACCTAACCCGGACTAAGAAAGTCGGTTCACAATCTCAGCGAGCCCATGTCATTTACCCATCAAACCTTAAGCGACCGCCTGCTTGAATTGCGGGGCGGCGAATTATCGCCCGCACGATATCTCGTGGCATTCAGCGGCGGCCTTGATTCGACGGTGTTGTTGCATGCACTGTCCGCAATGGACTCCGTGACTCCAATTGTCGCCGTGCACATCGATCACCAGCTTTGTGAGGAATCCGGCAATTGGGAGAGTCACTGCCGCGATTTCGCCCGAACGTTGGGTGTCCAGTACTCAGACCACAAAACATCTGTACCGAGCGACCAGAGGCTTGGTCCTGAGGCCGCTGCGCGTGCAGCCCGCTACGGAGTCTTCGCAACACTGGTAGAGGACAATGACTGGCTACTGAGCGCGCATCATGAAAGCGATCAAGCCGAAACACTGTTGCTCAACCTGCTAAGGGGCAGCGGCCCCACCGGGTTGGCGGGAATCAGCTCATCGCGGCGCTTTGCAAAGGGCCGGCTGGTTCGACCGATGCTTGAAGTGACCAAGGCGCAGATCGAGGATTACGCCAAACGTGAGAATCTGCGCTGGATCGAAGACCCGTCCAATCTGGAAAGCCGCTTCGATCGCAATTTCTTGCGCAACGACGTCATGCCTGTACTCGAATCCCGTTGGCCTGCGGCAATTCGCCGCTTGAGTCGTAGCGCCGCCCTGGCCGGTGAAGCTCGAAGCCTGCTGGACGATTTGGCGAAAACAGATCTGGAGGCGGTCGGGGGTGCCGGCAAAATCGAAATTTCATCGCTAAGACAACTTGATGATCCGCGGCAGCGAAACCTGCTGCGCTATGCTTTTCGGCAGCTCGAATTGCCGTCGCCACCGGCAACACGTTTGTCCCGGATTGTCAGTGATCTGGTCAATGCACGCGAAGATGGCCAGCCGCTGGTTACCTGGCCCGGCGTAGAGGTTCGCCGCTACCGCGGGCGCATCTATTTGCTGGCCTCGGGACAGGCACCTCCCCATTGTGATGGGGGGCTTTTGACCGAAAAAGACTCGTTTGACCTCGGACCCGGCATGGGTCGCCTGAGCCTGACGCGATCCGATGGGCCATCCATCGATCCTGCGATTGTTGCATCGGGTCTGGCGGTTCGTTTTCGCGAAGGTGGTGAAAGTATTCGGCCCTTTGGCCATGACCACTCACAAAAACTCAAGAAACTGCTACAGGATGCTGCAGTCGTGCCGTGGATGCGTGCGCGTATTCCACTGCTTTACTCCGGCGATGACCTGGTCGCTGTAGCAGATCTCTGGATGGCCGCCGAATTCAGTCAGCCGACTGGCTGCACGATAAAGTGGCACGGCCGTCCCGCCATCAACTAGCCCGGATTGGGTAGTGTCGGTATTTGCGCTGCACGAATTTACGTGCATACTCGCTTGGCGCAGGTAAACAAAAAAGAACAAGAAAACCGGCTGTGGCAGTGAATGACTCGCCTTGTGCCAGGGAAGACCAAAAATCAGGTAATAATCGCGTGTAGCCTCAATCAGGTATGGGCGCAATATTGCCGGGGTAATCTTCGTCAGGGGGATAATTGATGGCCGATCCGGGGAATGATTCGCGCGAATCAGCAGATGCCGATGGCAAGGAAGGGCAGGCGTATTCTCGTTACGTGCTCTTCGTTTTGTTGCTTGTCTATATCGTCAACTTCGTCGATCGAACTATCCTCTCGATACTTGCCGAGGATATAAAGGCAGATCTCGGAATATCTGATGCCGATCTCGGCTTTTTGTACGGCACTGCATTCGCCGTTTTTTACGCGGTTTTCGGCATCCCAATCAGTCGTCTGGCGGACATGTGGAACCGCAAGAAATTGATTTCCATCGGCTTGTGCTTCTGGAGCGTGATGACTGTGCTGTCAGGCTCGGCACGCGGATTTGCGGGCCTCGCCGTATTCCGGTTTGGTGTCGGAATCGGTGAGTCCAGCGCCAGTCCTGCCGCTTTTTCGATGTTGTGCGACTATTTTTCACCAAAGTTTCGAGCGACCGTACTGGCCATATATTCCAGCGGGATTTACATAGGAGCTGGCCTCGGTCTGTTTCTCGGTGGCTACATAGTGGACACCTGGAACGGCTGGTATCCACAGGGCAACGCACCACTGGGTATGGCTGGCTGGCAGGCCGCGTTCGTTGCGGTAGGGGTGCCGGGCGTATTTCTGGCTGCCTGGGTTGCAACACTTCGGGAGCCTGTGCGGGGAAAAACCGAAGGACTCATCCAGCCAAAACACCCACAGCCGTTTCGGGAATTCGGACTCGAACTCGCATCGATCGTGCCGCCATTTTCGCTATTGGCGTTGTACCGGAGTGGCGCCGGGTTTCGTGCCCTGCGATTGAATTTCTTAATTGCCATCGTGATCGCAATCTGCGCGTATGCGCTCATTGCGTGGCTGCACACGCCGGCCCAGTGGATCGGACTTGGCATTGGCGTCTACGTTTTCCTGACCTGGGTACAAAATCTGGCGCATCGTGATCACGCGACATTTGAGATGATTTACGGCAGTCGTGCTCTTGTGTACGGAATGGTCGGCTTTGGCTGGCACGCGTTTGTCGCATATGGCATTGGCTTCTTCCAGGCACCCTACCTGATTCGAATGCACGGCGTGACTGCCACTGAAGTGGGTTTGTATGTCGGTTTGCCTAGTGCGATCGCCGGGTTGATCGGTGTTACCGGCGGCGGCGTGTTATCGGACTGGCTAAAATCGCGTACTCCAAAAGCGCGACCACAAATCGGCATGTCTGTCGCAATGGTTTCAATTCTTCCAGCGCTGGTCTTGCTTACTACCAAGAACGTTGTAATCGCCTACATAGCCTGTTTCTTTTACGCGCTGCTTGCATCGGCCTGGCTGGGCTCGTGCGTAGCAATGGCGAACGAGCTGGTTTTACCGCGAATGCGAGCTGCCTCGTCCGCTTTCTACATTGTGTGCGTAACATTTCTCGGGCTGGCCCTGGGTCCGTATGCAATCGGGCGGACCAGTGATTGGCTGGCAGCAACTATGCCGGCGGCTGACGCATTGCGCTCGGCGATGATGCTGGTTCTCAGCGTTGAAATTCTGGCCGCTGTTTTCCTGTGGCGGTCTTGCCGGTATGTGGCCGCGGAGGAGAGCTCCCGTCTGGATCGTGCACGCGCTGCCGGTGAGGTGGTTTAACTCCCAGCAAAAATTGGCCACGTGCCTGGCGTTTAATTGCAGTGGAAGATTGTCAAAAATGCGCCAATCTGATAACTTGCAACACCGTCTTTAATCAAATGACGGGTCTTAATCAGGCTCATCCGGCAGCATGGATCGGAGGGCCGTCGGGTCCGGAAAAACGCTTGTAAATCTGCCAGTTGGCAGCTGATCGGTGTTTCGCCCGGATCTTTGTTATTTCCCGCCTGCTTATACAGGGTCTGTAGATGACATCTTATGTATTTATTACCGGTGGCGTAGTTTCGTCTCTGGGCAAGGGAATCACTTCAGCTTGTCTCGGCGCGATCCTGGAATCGCGTGGACTATCCATCAGCATGATGAAGCTCGATCCCTACATCAATGTGGATCCGGGAACGATGAGTCCGTTCCAGCACGGTGAGGTTTTCGTCACTGAGGACGGGACGGAAACGGATCTCGATCTGGGGCATTACGAGCGATTTGTGCGCACCACGACCGGGCGAAACAGCAATTTCACGACCGGTCGAATTTATGAAACTGTAATCGCCAAGGAACGTCGTGGCGATTATCTGGGTGCGACTGTTCAGGTCATTCCGCATATCACGGACGAAATTAAGGACAGCGTCAAGCGTGGCTCCGGTGGTGCCGATGTATGTCTGGTCGAAATCGGCGGCACGGTCGGTGATATCGAGTCATTGCCATTTCTTGAGGCCATTCGTCAGATGGGTGTCGAACTCGGTCGAGATCGGGTTGTTTATGTGCACCTGACCCTTGTGCCCTACATTGCCACCGCCTCTGAGATCAAGACCAAACCGACGCAACACTCGGTGAAAGAATTGCGGTCGATCGGAATTCAGCCAGACATTCTTGTTTGCAGATCGACGGAAATATTGCCGGAGGAGTCCCGCCGGAAAATCGCACTCTTTACCAACGTACCGGAAAAGGCGGTTATTTCCGCTTACGATGCGGATGACCTGTACAAGATCCCCGCGATCTTGAATGCGCAGGGTTTGGACGAGATTGTTGCCAACCAGTTGCACCTCAATTTGCCGCCTGCGAACCTCAGCGAGTGGAATGCGATTGTAGAGGCAAAGCAAAATCCGGACGGTGAAGTGAATATCGCGCTGGTTGGTAAGTATATTGGCCTGCGCGATTCCTACATGTCATTGACCGAGGCATTGCTGCACGGTGGCATAAAAACCCGCACGAGGGTCAATATTCATTACTTCGAATCGCAGAATATTGAAAATGACGGTTCGGACTGCTTGCGAAACATGGACGGTATCGTTGTGCCGGGCGGTTTCGGTGATCGAGGCATTGAGGGCAAAATTACGGCTGTGACATTTGCGCGCGAAAACGGGGTTCCTTATCTTGGCATCTGTTTGGGCATGCAAGTTGCAGTCATCGAAGCGGCACGTAATCTCGCTGGACTGGAGGGGGCGCATAGCACGGAATTTAATGCGGAGACACCGCATCCGGTGGTTGCATTGGTCACGGAATGGCAGACCGTCAGCGGTGATATTGAAGAGCGGGATGACCAGTCAGAATTTGGTGCCACCATGCGCCTGGGCGCACAGCGCATCAGCCTGAAAACAGGATCGTTGGCGGCAAGAGCGTATGGTAGTGAAGAGATTAATGAACGCCACCGGCATCGCTATGAAGTGAACAACAATTATCGGGATGTACTGGAGAAGGCCGGTGTTTGCTTTTCCGGCCTGTCAGTTGACGACCTGGTTGAAATGATCGAGCTTCCGGATCACCCGTGGTTCGTTGCCAGCCAGTTTCACCCGGAATTCACGTCCAACCCGCGCGACGGACATCCGTTGTTCAAGAGATTCATAGAGGCTGCCCGTGAGCATCACAGTGGCAGTTTGCCCAAGGTTGTCGAAGCATGAACCTGACGGGATTTGAAGTAGGTAACGACAAGCCGATTTTCCTGATTGCGGGTACGTGCGTGGTCGAGAGCGAGGCAATGACGATCGATACGGCCGGTGCGCTTAAAGAGATTACGGCTGATCTTGGCATTCCGTTTATTTATAAATCTTCATTTGACAAAGCGAACCGCAGCTCCAAGGAAGGTTTTCGCGGTCCTGGAATAGAAGAGGGCCTGCGAATTCTCAGCGAAGTGAAGTCGCAGCTTGGCGTGCCGGTTCTGACGGATGTGCATGAAGATACACCATTGGGGGAAGTGGCCGACGTCGTTGATGTGCTGCAAACTCCGGCTTTTCTGTGCCGCCAAACCAATTTCATATTGAACGTTGCCAGCCAGGGCTTACCGGTCAATATCAAGAAGGGGCAGTTTCTGTCGCCGTGGGAAATGCAAAACGTGGTCGACAAAGCCCGTTCGACTGGCAACGAGCAAGTCATGGTGTGCGAGCGTGGCTTCTCATTCGGCTATAACAATCTGATTTCGGACATGCGCAGCCTGGCCGTGCTGCGGGGCACTGGCTGTCCGGTGGTCTTCGATGCCACACATTCCGTGCAGTTGCCCGGTGGGCAGGGCAAGTCATCGGGGGGGCAGCGTGAATTTATCCCTGTCTTGGCGCGCGCAGCGACTGCGGTGGGCGTGGCCGGGTTGTTCATGGAGACGCATCCAGACCCGTCCAAAGCATTGTCGGATGGTCCGAACGCATGGCCGCTAGCCAAGATGCGGACGCTGCTCGAGATGCTGCAATCGATTGATGCGGCAGTAAAGGCGCGTGATTTTCTGGAAGCCGATTATGGGCTCGGCGTCTGACGCGCACACCCAATCGTTCACTGAGTATTTCAATGTCCTCGCGGATAGTGGGGAGAATTTCGTATTGACACGGAGCAATAATGATCCAAATCACTGATATTCATGGCAGGGAAATTCTCGACTCGCGCGGCAATCCGACGATTGAAGCCGAGGTAACCCTGGCGGATGGCAATGTTGCCCGGGCAGCGGTACCGTCCGGTGCGTCGACAGGAAGTCGGGAAGCCGTCGAGCTTCGCGACGGCGACATGTCCCGCTATCTTGGCAAGGGCGTGTCGAAAGCGGTGGCCAATGTAAATACGGTTATTCGTGACACACTTTTAAAAACCGAGTTCGCTGATCAACGCGCTGTCGATCAGTGCATGCGGGACCTTGACGGCACGGAGAACAAGGGCAACCTTGGCGCCAACGCCTTGCTTGCCGTGTCACTCGCCTGTGCTCACGCCAGTGCGAAATCGGCGGGTAAGTCCCTGTTCCGTTACCTGGGAGATGACACCGTCATGCCGGTGCCGATGATGAACATTATCAACGGTGGCGCGCATGCGGATAACAACATTGATATTCAAGAGTTCATGATCCTGCCGGTGGGTGCACCCAACTTCAAAGAGGCGCTGCGCTGGGGTGTGGAAATATTTCATGCGTTGAAGGGGGTTCTCGGTGCGAGCGGCCTTAATACGGCAGTTGGAGACGAGGGTGGCTTCGCGCCTGATCTGCCTTCCAATGACGCCGCCCTGGAGACGATTGTCAAAGCCACGGAAATCGCCGGATTCAAAGTCGGTCGCGAGATTTTCCTGGGCCTGGATGTAGCAAGTTCAGAATTCTTTGCGAACGGTCGCTACACCCTGGGCGCGGAAGGCCGAGACTACGATGCTGCGCAATTTTGTGATTTTCTGGCTGATCTTGCCGATGCTTATCCGATTATTTCAATCGAAGATGGCATGGATGAGGGTGACTGGGAGGGCTGGAAGTTGCTGACCGATCGCCTCGGGGAGCGCATACAACTGGTGGGGGA
>SMVB01140854.1_pt1 | contig 41796 bp, 38 predicted proteins | sample 2456461 | NCBI WGS metagenome assembly SMVB01 (sample SAMN11095934, study PRJNA526329) | marine sediment metagenome | biome: Marine sediment; feature: Surficial sediment; material: Deep marine sediment; isolation source: Hadal surficial sediment | place: Pacific Ocean | collected 2014-05 | depth...
AACGCCGGACACGATCTGAATCTCGACAATCTGGCCACTTTCTGCACGCGGGTAGCCCATGTTGCTGAAGTCTCCATCGGTCATGCGATTATTACCGATGCCCTCTGGATGGGGCTGGGTACAGCCGTCAGTAAATATCGGGAAATTCTGGCTCGACTTCAGTAAAGCCTTCACCGGGGAAAAATTCGTACCACTTGGAGCCAGGCACACGAATGAGTATCATAATCCCCTACAAGAACATTAAGGCACCCATGTTAAAAAAAATTATACTCTCCATCATCATTGGCGCGATAGCGCACTTCACCATTGGATTTATCCAATTTCAGACCCTGGCTATTCCCGGCTCCATAGCAGACATCGCTTCATTACTGGTCATTATCGTCGCCATCTTCGTTAGTACATTTCTCCACGGTCCATCACCATCGCTCAATGCCGAATCCTCTGAACAGGAAACCGGCACAGTCAAATGGTTCAACGTCAAGAAAGGCTATGGTTTTATTACTCGAGACCAGGGAGACGATGTTTTCGTGCATTACAGAAATATCGAAGGCGGAGGCAGACGCGGCATTAATGAAGGCCAGCGGGTATCTTTTATCGTTATAAATGGCGACAAGGGATTACAAGCAGACGAGGTAACCACGATTTAAACGTGCCTGAAATATTTATGATTGGTTCAAGGGAGCGCATCGACGAACTCGAATCCGATGAGAATCCTGCAGATGTGTTCCCTTGTATGTATGCCCAGGGTATTCATGCCGAGGCAAGGGCACAGCTCTATACGCTTGTGATGCAATCCTTCCTCAATGATGCCATGGAATTGGAACCGCTTATCCGTCCTCTGGGGGATGCGGGGCCCAATATTCACCAATTGGAAGTTTCCCTGATGCACAAGCTAGCCAGCAAGGATGAAAACGATATTGAGGAACTGGTTCGTCACTGGATCGAATGTGAACCTGTTGAGGCACTCGAATTGGACAGTGAGGACTTGAATGATTTCCTTTTCCAGCTGGTGCACTTCTGCCAGACTGCCAGACAAGGCGAGGAACTGGGCGTCTACATTTATTCTGATGGCTAAGATTGTCTACTCCACAGACCCTCATTTTCGGAAACAGGGCAATCTTTGCCCCGGATGTGGTCAAAATCTGTCAAGGTGTCGCTGTAAAAGCGCAGTTGCTCCGGATGGATACGTCAGGTTACAGAGACAAATAAAAGGCAGGAATGGTAAACCGGTTGTACTCATAACAGGGCTTCTCCTTGCAAAACCAGAACTCAAAGCCCTGGCGAAGAAGTTAAAATCGAAGTGTGGCGTTGGTGGTTCGATTGACGGCGACACGATTATCATCCAGGGCGACAAGCGTGATTTATTGCAGCCGGAGCTGGAATCAATGGGTTACAAGGTCAAATTAAGTGGTGGATAGAGCCACTTTGATTGACGTCCAGGCGGTTGAGAAAATCCTGGAGACAGATTCGAATAGTTTTGTATTTGACTGCCGATTTTCTCTTGGCGACGATCAGTATGGTCGAAGTCGCTACGCAGAAAATCATATTCCAACGGCGCAATATGCCGACCTGAATCAACAAATGAGTGCCGCTGTTCGCACTGGCATCACCGGTCGGCATCCGCTTCCTGGCAAAGAATCATTTTTACAGCAGATCCGGAAATGGGGGATAACCTCTGATTCAATTGTCGTGGCATACGACGATAGCAATGGTGTATATGCATCAAGATTGTGGTGGATGTTCCGCTGGTTAGGCCATGCAAATGTCCTCGTCTTAAATGGCGGTATACAGGCGTGGATCGAGGCAGGAAATGAATTAACCCGCGAGATTCCCCAATACACTCAATCCGATTTTCAAATCATGCCATCACTTACGTTATCAATAGAGGCAGATGGCGTACTGTCGGATACGGGGTTGCTGACCGATGCCCGGGAACTTCCCCGGTTCAGGGGAGAGATCGAACCAATCGACCCTGTTGCCGGGCACATTCCTGGCGCCAGCTGCCTGCCTTTTACAGAAAATATCGAAGCGGGTAAATTTAAATCAGCTGATGAGCTCAGACAGAGATTTAATGATGCCGGGATTGAAAACGGCACCCACGTCACCTGCTATTGCGGTTCCGGCGTGACAGCGGCACACAACATCCTGGCCCTGGTTCATGCCGGATTTCCCGAACCCACCCTCTATGCCGGATCCTGGAGTGAGTGGATTACAGATCCGGAAAGACCGATCGCTACCGGCGATTGACTACCGGTGAGTAACACCGATAACCAGCGTTACGTCCTTGACCACGCGAGCATTGAATGGCAGCAGGAAAATCCCTATTCCCTGCAACACAAGGATATCTATTGGAGCCGCGGCAATCCTGTACAGGAAAAACGCCATGTGTTCGCCAACCAGCATCAGCTCCAAGAGAGGGGAAAAGGCGCCTCGCAATTCACCATCCTTGAAACGGGGTTTGGTTTCGGGAATAACTTCCTCATCACTGCAAATCTCTGGCGCGAGCTGGGACACCAGGGAATGTTGAATTATATCGCTATCGAGAATTCACCCGTCAATCCCGCAGATCTGAAGCGTCATTTCAAATTCGTGAAACTAAAATATGCAGATTGGTTACTCGAACACTACCCGTTCCCCTTCCGTACAAATTTCGTTTTCTGGCTGGAAGACAATATCCGGCTCATCCTCATTTTTGACGATGTAATCCCGGCGCTGGATAACCTGTCGGCGCGTGTAGATGCCTGGTATCTGGACGGGTTTAGCCCATCATCTAATACCGATCTCTGGAACAGGAAATTGTATGGTCGATTATTTTCACTCAGCAAACCAGGCGCGACGTTAAGCAGTTACACCGTGGCCGGTCACGTCCGGCAAGGATTAAACAACGCGGGTTTTGATACGCGAAAATCGAAAGGGTTCGGCAACAAGGCAGAGATGCTGACAGGCAACCGACCGGGAATCTGGCAGGCTGACACAAGGATGAGAACAAGTGTTGCAGTAATCGGGTCCGGCATTGCCGGTACAACCTGTGTCGAAGCATTAAATCGACGCCATCTGGAAGTTCAACTCATCAGCAACGATCACCCAAACGCGGCATCAAACATCCCGCACCTGGCAATCTACCCGCAACTGGGATTGCGCTGTGAAACGCGCTACCAGCTATCCCTCTCCGCCTTCGAATACGTACAACACGAAAACCCGCGGTTCAAACACAAAGGACTAGATTGGCATTCAAAGAGCCCATCACAAAGAGCTCGCATGTCCCGAATTGCCGATCAATTCCCGGATGAATTTATGAGTAGCGAAGCTGATTCGGTTCATTTTCCTAGTGCGGGGTGGCTCTCCCATGAGACACCCGACGGGTCAATTCACTTTAAGGGCGATGTGAAAGAAGTTAAAAGCATTGACGGGCAATGGGAAATTTACACCAGTGAGGGGAGACTGATCACCCGGGTGGATCATGTCATTATCGCAATGGGTATCCAATCTCCATTGCTTATTGATGTTCCCCTGATACCCCTTCGAGGCCAGGCATTATCGGTACGGCTAAATAAACCCATTCCTCAACCGCTTACTGGTGATTTGACTGTCATACAAGGTGACGATGGCATCTGCACTGTAGGCAGTACATTCCAACGAAACGATACTGATTTGAAAACAAGGGACACTGATTCCAGACGCTTACTCGATTCGCTTGTTTCATTACTGCCGGATGTTTCACCTGAAATAATCGATACCCACGTGGGCATCCGCGCAACGACCAGGGACCGGTTACCGCTGGTAGGCCGGGTGCCCGATTGGCGAGCGCTCACCCGCTACATTGAAAGGAACGAGGCCGGGAAGTTTGTCGGCTATCAGCCGGGTTTATATCTCAGCACCGGATTCGGTTCTCACGGCGCAACCTATTCAAGATTATGCGGCGAATACATTGCAAACCTGATTTGCAATGAACCGCTTGCGCTGACCTGTTCGCAACAACAAATACTCGCGATCGAACGCTTCCAGCTTCGTGATGCCAGAACCAGGAGAAGTCGTCACCGCACCCGCTGATGTGCAGCCAGGCAGCCTGGAATCGGCAGCCTGACTTTTATTCAAAAACACTCACATTAATAACACCCTCAATGCCAAGAATGTCACTGACCAGGTCTTCCGTGGGGCTGGATTCAATATCAATAATGTTATAAGCAATCTCGTCGCGGCTCTTGTTTAACATATCGATTACATTGATATTCCGGTCCGCCAGGATTGACAGAACTGAACCCAGGATTCGCGGTACATTCTTGTTCACCAGCGCGATTCTATATCCGGATCCATTTCGATCCATGACCAGGGTGGGAAAGTTGACCGAATTGCGGATGTTGCCATTCTCCAGAAAATCGATCACCTGGTCTGCGACCATCATGGCGCAGTTTTCTTCGGCTTCCGCCGTGCTGGCCCCCAGATGTGGCGTGAAAACAACGCCCGGTTTACCGATTAATCCGGGAGCAGGGAAGTCAGAAATATATTGTGACAACTTGCCGCTATCCAGCGCATCACCTATTGCATCCATATCGACTAGCTCACCCCTGGCAAAATTCAGCAAGATGGCACCATCCTTGAAATAACCCAGCGTCTCCTTGTTGATCATTCCTCTTGTGGCATCCAGGACCGGAACGTGAAGGGAAACAATATCTGCCCGGGCAAACATGGCCTGCATATTTTCCATTTTCTGAACCCGGCGGGATAATCTCCATGCCGCATCCACCGATAGCGCAGGGTCAAACCCAAGTACTTGCATCTCCATCTGCAATGCCATTTCAGCAACCATTGAACCAATGGCGCCCAGTCCCAGGACGCCCAGGGTTTTGCCCTTGAGTTCGCTGCCCTTGTATCGCTTTTTGCTGGCTTCAATCAACTTGTTCAGCTCGGTTTTGTCGCGATGGTCCTTGAGGCTATCGACATATTCGATGCCCTGCACAATGCCACGAGATGACAGCAACAAACCGGCCATCACCAACTCTTTCACCGCATTGGCATTGGCGCCAGGAGTGTTAAATACAACGATGCCTTTTGCGGTGAACGCCGTAACCGGGATATTATTCACACCGGCTCCAGCACGACCTACGGCACGGAGTGAAGGCGTCGCATCATCAATCGAGAGCTGATGGCTCCTCACTAGAATTGCATCCGGATCTGATATTTCAGAACCAAGCTCGTAACTCTTGCGGGAAAATTTATCCAATCCCTTTTCAGATATATTATTAAGCGTCCGAATCTTGCGCATATTGATCTCCTGGCGTCTACGACGGTGCTTCTATAAACAAAGCCTGCGACGGTGCTTACATAAAAAGAAATCGGCAATTTTACACGGTGACTAAAGTTTAGTTTAGCTTTATTCTCACGTTACTCATTAACCTCATTCATAACCCACCAGGTTGCAAATCAATTCGTGCCGCGAATAGATAATCTCAGAATTTTTTCAGAAGTTGTTGCCACCCGGAATTTCACTCGTGCGGCTGAACGTTCAGGCCTGACCCCTTCCGCGGTGAGCAAACAGATAGGGTTTCCGGAAACCAGGTTGGGTGTGAGGCTGCTCAACAGGACAACTCGCACCCTCAGCCCGACGGAAGCGGGGCAACTCTATACTGAACGGTGGTGAGTCACACTGTGGATACAGTTCGAAAAACAGGTTACGCATTATTACGATGGTAATTTTATAACCGAATCTGCAATTTCTTCATAGACAAGTGGTTTGGCCATTTCATCCCAATTGATTCGCGCATCACCCGGCAGGTCCTGAAGCTCAAGGACCCCCATCGCTTCCCACATGGGCTTAACATTATCCGTTAGCAATCCAATTCTTTTCAGGTTAGGCATGATCCGGCCGAAAAGTTGCACGCGAAATTCCTGGCTCTGGTTATCCAACTGGGACGATTTCAGGTGTGCAATGACCTCTTCCCGATTCCAGCCATAACGCTCATAAAAACGAATCCTGTTTCCACGGGAACCACCCATTCCTGTTGCAGCCTGGAATGCGAACAGTGCGCGTTCTTCCCTGTCCTCTTTGGACAAGGTCTTGATGTATTCTTCGAGATAATTAATGCCAAAGGTCACGTGTCTCGCCTCGTCACGAATCACAAAGTGCAGCCCCTTCTTGTGAACAGGAATATTGCTTTGCATTTTTGCGGTATTGAAAGCGGCGAGAGCCAGGCCTTCAATGATGACCTGCATGCCAATAAATTTAAGGTCCCATCGTTCATCAGTCAGGATTTTATCCAGCAGGCTCTTCAGACCCGCACCACATGGATACATGATGCCAACCTGTTTCTGGATAAATTTGTTAAAGAATTCCACATGACGGGCTTCATCGAAGGTCTGTGAAGCCGCGTATAATTTTGCTTCATATGAAGGTGCACAACTGGTGAGCTGCGCCGCAACCAGTAATGCACCCTGTTCGCCATGAAGCATGCCGCTGGCTGAAAGTCCCATTCGATGCCAGGCGAACTCAAGTTTCTTTTCTTCACTCATATCATCATAGGGCTTGAATCCTACATAGGGATTGTACTTTTCATCCGAGGGAAATTGATCTCTGGGAATCGTATCGTTTTCCCAATCCAGGTCCTCTTCTACATTCCAGTTAAGCTTTTTACCCAGGTTGTAAATTTTCTTGATTCGAGTTTCCGGTATTGAGTAATCCCAGTTGTAGCTGCTCACGAGTGGAGTACGAAACACTTCACTAATTTCCTCAACGGCATCCGCTGCGACTTCACTCTCTATATCGAAGTATCGAACTTCTTCAGGTTGCTCTTCTACTTGACGGTAGGTTTTCATCAACACTCCAAACGGGGTTCAGGGACAATCAATCATTGTATCGCTTATCACCAGATAAGGTTAAGTGAGGTCAGCGCGGGTCAATTACATTTGCTCAGAACAGGCTTGCACCACCACTGACCATATCATGCAACCAGTAAACTGAACCGTATAGCGCAACACCAATAGCGACGGCGATCCAGTTTAGTTCCTTTAACTGCAGTTTCGTCTTGCCAGACAGGATGGCAGCAAATGGCAGGGTAGAAGTAGTGGCATAAAATGCCAGCCACTTCTCATCTTGAGTCGCCTTCTTTCTGTAGTCCAGCGCCACCATACCCACCCCTGACATAACGGCGAGCGTGCCAAAGAATACGATAGATGCCGAATCACCATTGGCAATAAGATGCCCTATCGAGTAGAGCAATATCGCCCATTGCGTGGGGTGCCGTGTGATCTTCAAGATACCTTTGATATCATCATTGAGCGCATCTTCCATCATGACGGTTGTGGGGTTTTTTGTCATGATGCCGACCACCAGCAATACGGTCGCCACGAGCAGAAATACTTTGGTAATCTTGTAACTCACCGCATTGGGGTGCCAGACAAAATCTGTGTGGTCAAGACCACCGTAGAAATGGATCATGGCACCCAGCGCCGTGATCGCCAGTAGAGAGTACAGGGCGAGATAACCATTCTGCCCTAAAGCATCATTAAGCCTGCCACGCAATGGTGTGCTGGAGATACCCATGTGCAAGGCCAGGAACGCGATACAACTGGCAATCAGTAAAGTCATTTGTTACTCCCAGTGTGTGCTGGTACTCCTTCAAGCTCATCTTAACTGATGCCAGTTGACTTATCCTTAAATCCGCAGTTGAATGTGCCAGTTCAATGCCACTTTCTATCGGCCAAAATTGCGGATCAAATTTCCTCTTAGCATCCGGAATTCATCATCAGACAGGAATCCGCTTTCATGTGCACCAACCAGGTCAACTATTTGATGACCAAAGGTGGCTAGATTATCTCCCGTATTAACGCGAACACAGCCACTGCTCGATAAGACCAGGATTGATAACACAATGAGGCTAGCCAGAGATTTATAACTCATCGGCTCTCCCTCTTACCCAGATTGCACCGCCGAGAAACACGACACCAACCAATACGCCAATGTAAGTGTCAACGCTCATCAAGTATGGGAGTACATCGGCAATTTGGAACTCCCTGTTAAAAGTGTAGGGTGTCGGGGATGAATGATGCGCCATCCATTGTCCAATCGTGCTACTTTTCAACACCATCCCTTCAACAATCGAGACGGCTATGGGAATACCGAGAAACCATGCCAGGGGCACGCTCCTGGCAAATGCCGATACCAGCATTAACCAACCATACATCGGTAAACTCCAAATGCCCTGGAGAAGCAGATAGGCAATATTCGTAAACCAGCGTCCTGCCAGGTTTGAAGGTACCCAGAGCATTTTATAAATTTCAATGTCATGACCCAGCGCGGCGATTGACGCAATCAATAACAGCGCCACTTGAACAATGGCGGCAGACACAAGATACACAGCGGGAACAGCAACCAGCGCGGTGAACAGTTTCACGCTGACGGTTGCGAAGTCGGATACTGGCATCGACTTCCAGAATAAGATGCTTCGATCCTTACGATCTTCATAGAGAGAGCCAAGCAGATAGAACAAAATAACCAGGACCATGATGATGAAGAACGGCACGCTTAGACCATGGAACACCCGGAACAAATTGTGTTCACGTTCCGCTTCAGACATTTCCTGCAATCTGGACAACAGGAAGCCAATCGCCTCATCCATCGACCCATGGTCCGCGTCTATTCGCCACTCCTCGGACTGATCCTCACCACTGATACTGATATGGGCATTAACGCTGGCAGAACCCGCAGTAACAAACAGGCCTACCATGACCAGAATCAGGAACCCTGCAACAACACCCGGCAATACAACAAAAGTACTACGATGTTCCCAGAACTCTCTTTTAAGCAAGATGGGGAATTTGTTCATGGTCTTATCCTTTTCGCATCTTTGCGACAAACAGGTCTGCAATACTCGGTGTGTGTACTTCGCCAAGTTCGTTCAACGTATCCCTGGAAACATTCTCAAAAATCATACTTCTCCTGCCCAACATTTCACGGGCATGTATCGGTGAGTATTCAAGCGCCAGTTCAATGTTTTCAGGTGAAACCAGCACCTCGCTAAACATATCAGGCAGTTCCTCCATCGAGCAGTTGAGGACAATTTCACCCTCATCAATAAATATCAGGTGGGTCAGGAGCGACTCTATTTCTTCAACCTGGTGGGTACTGATGATAATGCTGGTATTGTGATCGAAGTAGTCATTGATCAAGCGTTCGTAAAAAGATTTTCGGAAAAGGATGTCGAGTCCAAGCGTTGGCTCATCCAATACGAGCAGATCAACGTCAATCGCCATCACCAGGGCGAGGTGCAGTTGCGTCACCATACCTTTGGATAATTGCTTTACCTTCTGGCGGTGGGATATTTTGGTTTCTGCCAGGGCCGCCTCTGCTTTGGCACGGTCAAACCCTGGGTGAACCCCCTCAACATAGTCAAGGGCATCAGATACTTTTAACCACCTTGGCAGAACGCCAACATCCGCAATAAAGCAAACTCGTTCCATAATCCTGTGCCGACCCTTCCTGGGATCCTGGCCAAGTACCTCGAGGTCGCCCTCAAACTCCGTCAGACCCAGAAGCGCTTTCAATGTCGTGGTTTTTCCGGCGCCGTTTGGCCCGATTAACCCGACAATTGACCCTGCTTCTATATCGAAACTAACATTCCGCAGCGCCTCGAATTTGCCATAATGTTTTGACAGTCCACGAGCATGTACAACTTCACTCATTTCCCTTCTCCTTCTGACAACAATTCCTGGGCGGTAAATCCTAATCGTTCGATCTTCTCAAGAATTCGCGGCCATTCTTCAGACATAAAATGTGTTCTCTCATCCCTGGCCAGTTTTTCCCTGGCACCCATCAGCACATACATACCAAGGCCCCTTTTCTTTTCAACCACACCGTCATCAACCAACAGTTGAAATGCCTTTGAGACAGTGATGGGATTGATTCGATGCTCTGAAGATATCTGCCGCACAGATGGTAGGGCATCTCCATTACGGTAGACCCCTTCCAGAATCATCTCCACCAGCCTGTCATGCAGCTGGCGGTAGATCGGGTCTTTTTCATTCCAGCTAATTTCCATCGTCATTCCAGCTATTTTCTATCGTCATTCCAGCTATTTTCCAGAGTAACAAGCCACGACAGGTGTACTGGTTATCTAGTGTTATACTTAACTATAACACTATAACAATAAGTTACAACAATAAATTCTAAACTTTTTCAGTAACACCTCATTCTGAAACAAAACTTGATCAAAAACCTGCTACCAAACAGTGCTGAGAGCCAGAGATAGTCCCACGGCGAAGGGACCCTGGCCTTGCATAAATACTACTTACCTAAGTTAATCCTGATTGGACATTAATTCGACGTATTACCTTTGTCAGGTCTGAATACTCCTTCGGAAAGAGCGTGAATTTTTGTCGCATCAAGATTAATTCTTCCGTTCGGAGTACAACTATCAAGCAACCAGGCGGCGCCAGCCGGGATTTCTTTTAGAATGTCGTACGCGATCACGGTTCAAGCATCGCGCCGATGAAGTGGCGTGCGGGACGCCCGGTCAGCCCGAGCGCGCAGGAAAAGAAGCCCAGTCACCGCATGCGAAACAACCTGATTTAACCATGAGCAGGTAGTATCCGGAACAAGGCCAGGTTCAACGTAAGCGATAGGCCAGCGGCGGCTGCCTGTCACCGAGCAGCGCTTTGTACTCAAAGTCCTCTCCGCGCCTATCCGCAAATTCCTCAGTCGCCTTGATAATCAATTCTTTATCCGTCATCAAATCCATCACGGTCAATGCGAGTGTTTTTGCGGCAACCTGCATGCCTTTGGCACCGATGGAAGTGCCACCCGCGGCAATTGCCTGCCAGCTATGGGCAGATGTTCCCGGCACCCAGGTTGCGGTTCTGAGACCCGTTGTAGGCACAACCCAGCTAACATCGCCAACATCCGTTGACCCCTTACCATGGGTCATTTCCAGCGGTAGTATTTCTGACTCCTGCCCTAGATAGCTCTCTTCTAGATTGAGCGTCTCGTCAATCGATTCGGCAAATTCCTGCTCTGCAGGGCTGTAGTTAAAACCTCCAACCCTGCTGAGATTGTCATGCATCACTTCAGCCAGGACCACATTCGGTAAAAGTGAATGATTCCCATGCATTGTTTCGGCTTCAACTTCGGTTCCGGTCCCCATGGCAGCAGCTTTTGAAATCGTCATCACACGATCCCACAGCCCATTTAATACACCGGCGTCTGGATGCCGGATGTAGTAGTACACTTCAGCCAGATCAGGGACGACATTAGGCGCTTCCCCACCTTTGGTGATGACATAATGGATCCTGGTTTCCTGGGGTACATGCTCACGCATCATGTTGACCATATAGTTCATCACCTCAACGCCATCAAGCGCAGAGCGACCTCGTTCCGGTGCAGCCGACGCGTGGGAGGAAATGCCGGTGAATTTAAAGCGGGCAGATTTGTTTGCAAGACTGGTGGCAGGATTGGCTGCATTTCGGCTTGACGGATGCCAATGCAGAACAGTATCGACATCTTCGAACAATCCTGCCCTGACCATATATACCTTTCCCGACCCACCTTCTTCTGCCGGTGCGCCATAGAGTTTGATCGTTCCTTTAACATTGTTACTTTCCATCCAGTGTTTCACGGCTAATGCTGCAGCAGTGGACCCTGTACCAAACAAATGATGACCGCAGGCATGCCCGTCCGGTTTACCTTCCAGTATCTGGCGGGATGAGGACGCGCCCTGGGAGATACCTGGCAAGGCATCAAACTCCGCCAGAATGCCAATGACAGGTTCACCATCACCAAAGGTCGCAACGAATGCGGTCGGCATACCTGCCACCCCGGCAGTTATTTCGAACCCAGCAGCAGCAAGACTGGCTTGCAGCAATCCTGAGCTTTGAGTTTCAAGATATCCCAGTTCCGCATAATCCCAGATTGACTGTGCCATGGAAGCATATTCATCTGCATGTCGATCAATGTACTCCAGCACATCGTCTTTTTCATCGGCGTACGAACTCAACCCGATAAGGCAAAACATCAGTATTGTTATCCACTTGATCATCCTAATTCTCCAACGGCAGCTTTTTTAATCAGTTCACTTATAACCAACACACTATCCTGAACCTCGTATTTCGCCAATCGCGCTTTAATAACCTCCCGGTCAGCAAAAACCTCATCCACTTTCTTCAACAACACTTCATCGGTCAAATCATCTTCTTCGATCACCTGGCTAAAACCCGCCTGGGCAAAAGTTCTTGCATTGACCAACTGGTCTCCACGACTCGCCTTGACAGACAAGGGGATCAATATGTGCGGCTTCCTGGTTACCAGCAGCTCATAGATTGAATTGGCTCCGGCCCTGGCAATCACCAGGTCAGCAGCGGCCAACACATCGCCGAATTCATCCATTAAATACTCTGCCTGGATATAGTCCCTGGTTGCACTCAACGAATCATCAATATTCCCGGATCCAGCAACATGAACTACCACAAACTTTTCACTTAAAGCAGAGAGGGCACTTCTAATTTGTGCGTTGATCACCCTCGCACCAAGGCTGCCGCCGAAAACAAGCAGTATAGGTTTATCGTTAGTTATTCCAAGGTATTGTTTTCCTCTTTCCCTGTTTCCTTCGGCCAGGGATCTGCGGATAGGTGTACCTGTCACGACAACCTTATCCGCGGGTATATATTGCTTCGTCTCGCCGAAGTTAACACAAATTTTAGCGGCGAACGGAAAGCAAAGCTTATTCGCCAGCCCGGGAGTGACATCAGATTCGTGACAGATGATGGGAATTCGAAATACCCATGCCGCAAATACGATTGGCACAGCGACAAAACCACCCTTGGAAAAAACCACACTGGGGCGAACCTGCAAACAAATAACCAGGCTTTGCAGAACACCAAGCAGGATCAGGAATGGATCGGTAAAATTCCTCCAGGCGAAATATCTGCGCAACTTTCCGGAGGCAATACCATGATATGGAATATCCAGCTTCGCAATAATTTCCTTCTCAATTCCATTCTTTGAACCCACATAGCAGCAATCCCAATTCTCTTCCTGGAATTTCTCGATAAGCGCGACGTTCGGTGTAACATGCCCGGCAGTACCACCACCCGTAAACAGTATTTTCACTATGTCAGAGCCGCAGCGTCTTTTTAACGAATGGTATGGTGACGATTTTCTGCTGCCTTAAGGTCTCCACTTCCAACCTTTCAAGCAACTCAATCAGGTGCGCCATGTCCCGTGGCGCCCGCAGAAGTATAAATCGTGCCACCTCATCGTTAAGATCGAATCCCCGGTTAGCTGCTCTTTGTTTCAACATGGTGACTTTCTCTTCGTCGCCAGGCGTACCGGTTTCAATGGCGACTGCCGCCCTCAATCTCGAATCAAGATCAGGTAGTTTACATTTCAGGTTCACAGCAGGAGTCGGTGCCGAAAGGACCAGACGGGAATCACCATCTTTTACAGAGTTCATTAGATGAAACAAAGCCAACTCCCAACTTTCATCCCCCAGGATCTCGTTAATATCATCAAGGCAAATCAGGGAAAATGTTTCCAGGCCAATTAATATTTCAGCAGAGTTCTCGGTCATGTTTTGCAGATAAATACTCTGTCCATTTTCACTGTTAACCTGGTGGCACAGCGCTTGTAACAAATGTGACTTCCCAGATCCAGCAGGACCCCAGAGGTAATGGATACGCTCTTTTCCCTGAATTCTATCTGCGGCCTTGCCGATAAAATTATCAAACGTCGCCTTGTCCCGCAGATGGATATTAAGGGTCAACTGTGGACTCATAGCGGCTCATCACCCTCTTCGATCTTATCAACTGCATTCTCTTCGACGACTTCATAGTAATCACTGCGCATGTAGCTTAAATGTAGATGACGCACGAAGACCATCACCACAGCTGCGACCGGCAGCGCCAGAAGAATACCGATGAATCCAAATAATTGGCCACCCGCCAGTACTGCAAAAATGACTGCAACAGGGTGCAAGCCGATTCGATCACCCACCAACCAGGGCGTCAGGATTGTACCTTCCAGTATCTGGCCAGCACCGAACACGATCGCGATATAAACCAGGTGAATCATATCCTGGAATTGAAATGCCGCCGCGATGGCAGCAGCAACAATCCCGACAAAAAACCCGAGATAGGGAACAATGCTGGCGAGGCCAGCTAACATACCAATCAGAAAAGAAAGATCCAGTCCTACCAGGGTCAAGCCGAATGCGTAGATACATCCAAGTAGAATCATGATCATCAGCTGACCCCGGAGAAATGCACTGAGCACATCGTCACATTCGCCCAGCAGATTTGTAGCAGTCTCAACCTTGTCCCTGGGAATCATTTTCTTAAGGCTTTGCATTATCTGGTCCCAATCGCGCAGAGTATAGAAGGCCACGACAGGGGTCAGCGCAATACTAGCGACCGCGGCAAGCAGTGCTACGCCAGAGGCCGTCACTTGACTCAGCACACGACCTATTATTCCTCCGGTTTCCCGCCAATTGGCGGCGAGTTTTGCAGTCAGTACTTCCAGATTAAAAGCGAAGGGATCAACCCCAAAAGTCTCCAACAGGAAGGGACCCGCCATTTCCCGCATCAGTACAACAAAATGCGGGATATCGCGAACCAGCGAAGCGACCTCGGTAAACAGCACGGGTAGAACAATCAACAAGATGCCGGTCAGCAATGATAGAAACACGATGAAAACCAGTAACACACCAGTCGTACGGCCGACACCAAATGATTGGAGTCGATCAACGATCGGATCCCCGAGGTAGGCGAGTACCATACCGACAAGAAAGGGAGTCAGTATCGGTTGTAGCAGATATATTGCGACCAGCGAGATGCCAATGAACAACAGGGAAAATGTTTTTTGAAAAGTCGTCATGCTTCCACCTCGGCCAACGGGTTCCAGCGCGAGTCATGCGCCAATTTGACTGTCCAGACCCAGAGGTAGAGACAACCATCCAACAGGGTTGCAGATACAACTATCCAGATCAGAAGTGGCGTCATTGTAGACAAAACTGGCATATTCGCCATGATGAGTGTCACCAGGATATAGCCGAGCAATAATAACTGCACGGTCGTCGTAACCTTTCCGATAAAAAGTGGCCGTATCTCGGGAAACCCGGCCATCACAGTGTACACGAGGACCCCTCCAAGAATGACAAGATCCTTTGTCATCAGCAACAACAGCAGCATGACGGGAAAGTGACCCAGTACCGTCAATGCAATACTGATCGCCAGGAGTAGTAACTTATCTGCGACCGGATCAATGATGGTGCCAAAAGCACTGATCCAATCAAATTTCCTGGCAAGATATCCATCGAGTCCATCCGATATTCCCGCTATGGCAAAAAGCAAAATACCCTGCAGGTAGTTTCCCTCAAGAATCGACATGGTGATAGGCACAATGAGGAGTAATCGAATGACTGAAATTAAATTGGGCAGATGCCGCAAGACCTTCATCTTAATTCAACCAAAGGTAATGAAGCACATCCTTGCGCTCATTAGCGTTAAGCAGAACCATTTTTTCATCTAGCTGAATGGTTTCAACTAACTGTTCGTTCTGCCCTTCCGTATTGAGTCGAAATTCTACTTCACTACTTTCAACGCGAACAACGAAACTATCCAGAACTGGCGCCAGTGACTCCAGGTATCGACTGACCGATGCATAATCTCCAACGTTTTCAACCGCTTCAATGACAATCATCACCTGCCCACGTGACGAGTCAATGGCATATCTCGCTGCTAATTCATCCGCCAGCTTGTCTACCATGGTTCTTACCATTTCATCAATATCGAAAGAAACAGTTTTGGCGACCTGCCAATTCCGATCGACTCGATAAGACCAGTTAGCCGACCAGCGCCCGACACTGTCTTTTTGGATACGAGCCGTTAAGACGCTACCAGGGTTATAGCGTAATGACGCTTCATCAATGCGACCCAGAAATGCCCCCCAGACTTCCGCCGTTGACAAAGAAGCGGAATCTTCTAGGTCAAGCAATGGAAACAACAATGGCAACCCCCTCAATCTGGCCTGGTCTTGCAATATCGTGATAATCTCATGAGCATTGTTTTGCGGGATGACATACTCAGGAACAGAGTCCGTCGAGACTGCGCCGTTTAAGAAAGCGTTTCCGGAGACATTGTTTCTAGAGAAATTGTTTCCCTGCATTTTTTTTCTGGCAGAAATGTTGTCTGAAACATCAATTTCTGACAACAGGCGGCGACCCTGCTCATCGCTTAACGCCAGCCACAATAAAATGCCGGGGCGGTTACTACCCCACACAGAAAAACCAGCTCGCCGAAGCAACTTTGCGACAGCACTCGGTTCAAAGAGGATGCGCAACAGTATTGCCGGTACAGGCTCTCCGGCGACCTGGAGGACCCTGTCCGTGGATTCGTAACTATACTGGGAGTAGTAGGCGTTTGGATCGCGGATGGAAGTGGCAATCAAGGTGTTTTCTCCTACTGCCTGGGAGCCCGACATGCGAACAAGAACTTGCAGCAACCCGGCCTGGGCGGCGCTCGCCAATTGACTTTCATCCTCACTAACAACGAGTACCTCTGCCAAATACAAGTCTTCGACAGGCAGTGCGGACGCAAAACCTGCAAACAGGCAGAGAAATAAACCAACAATATGGGCACTTTTCTTGATACCAGAGATCCGTTTTCTAGTAAGGTAATATAGCGCAGACTTAACGCATGGTCAGGAACAGCGATTGTCATCGACTACAAGCGTATTTACAAGACAGTTGTACCCAACGTCGCACTCAATTTGGATCTTATGAAACACGCGCTCTTAGTTCTAACGCTGGTCAGTACCTGTTTGATGGTACCAAACCGGACGATTGCCAATCCCGCACCCTTTAGAGCCGTTTACAAGGCTGACTACAAGGGAATGCCAGTGACCGCCGTCGGTATCCGGGAACTCAAGTTAATTGAGGGCAACAAATACATCCTCTCATCCTCAGCCAAATCGTTCCTTGCTACCATCGTCGAACACACAATATTTCTGTTTGAGGAGCAACAGCTCACACCCCTTGAATACCGCTATAAGCGCACCGGTATAGGAAAGAATCGCAAATCCACGCTCACGTTCGATTGGCAAACACACATGGTTGGGGATGCGGCCAATGCCTGGGAAATGGAAATTTCCAGCGGAGTGCTCGATAAATTACTTTACCAGTTCAAAATGCGCCAGGATTTGCAGACTGCAGCAAAAATGGACCAGCCCTGGCCGGAAATGGTTTACCAGATCGCTGATGGCGGTCGCTTGAAGACATACATTTTCAAGGTGACGGGTGAAGAGGATATTGAGACACCCGTGGGCAAAATCCGGACCGTAAAAACAATTCGCATTCGTAAAAACGGTGGTCGTACGACAACCTTCTGGTTGGCTCCCGACTACGAATTTATGCTTATTCGCCTGCGCCAGATTGAAAAAAATGGTAAAGGATTTGAACTCCTTCTTAAAGAAGCTGAATTCGATGGCAAGCAGGTCAAAGGCTATTGATCATCCGGTGCCTTACTGCTAAGCCTTGGGTAAGGTTACCCCTGTCTGACCCTGATATTTGCCACCCCGATCCGCATAGGAAATCTCGCATACCTCGTCGGACTCAAAGAACAGCATCTGTGCAACACCTTCATTAGCATAGATCTTGGCTGGCAGACTCGTGGTATTGGAAAATTCCAGTGTTACATGGCCTTCCCACTCAGGCTCAAGAGGCGTCACATTCACTATAATGCCACATCGTGCGTATGTTGATTTCCCAAGACAAATTGTTAACACATTGCGTGGAATTCGGAAATATTCAATTGTTCGTGCCAGCGCAAAAGAATTTGGCGGGATGATGCAAACCTCACCTTTTACATCGACAAAACTTTTCTCATCAAAATCCTTGGGATCAACCGTCGCTGAATGAATATTTGTAAAAACCTTAAAATCTTCAGAGCAACGAACATCGTAACCATAGCTGGATGTGCCATAGGAAATAACTCTCACTCCATTGGATTCCCTTACCTGGCCAGGTTCAAAGGGTGAGATCATTTGCTCTTGTTCCGCCATACGGCGGATCCAGCGATCAGACTTAATTGACATTTTTAGTCCAGAATGTGTACAAACGTAACGAGGGTGGCGATGATACTGTTGAGCTGATTGTGAATCAATTCCTTGTCTCAATCATCGACGATGCTGATCACCGGCCCCGTTTCAGATGAAGTCGCCTCAACCGTTGCGACAACACTCGACGCGATCTCCTTGAAAGTCCGGCTCACGGCGCTCTCAGGGTCAACGACCACCGTGGGCATTCCACTATCGGACTGTTCCCTTATCGAAATAGACAAGGGTAACTGGGCCAGGAGTTTCGTGTCATATTCCGATGCAATTGCGCTGCCGCCGCCACTGCCAAAAATAGCTTCCTCATGGCCACAATTGGAACATACATGGGTACTCATATTTTCAATGATCCCGAGTACCGGTATTTCCACTTTGCGAAACATTTCAATTCCCTTTCTCGCATCCAGCAAGGCTATATCCTGCGGCGTGGTGACGATTACCGCACCAGCCAGCGGTACTTTTTGTGCCAGGGTCAGTTGTATATCACCCGTTCCCGGCGGCATGTCTACGATCAGGTAATCTACATCTACCCAGTTGGTTTGTGTCAGCAACTGTTGCAGAGCGCCACTTGCCATGGGACCCCGCCAGACAGCAGGCGTCTTCTCAGAGGCAAGAAAGCTCATGGACATGCACTGCACGTTGTGGGCGATGATGGGCTGCAGTAATTCGTTCTTCACTTCCGGTTTAGTGCCAGCCGCGACACCCATCATGGTGCCCAGACTTGGCCCATAAATATCCGCGTCGAGCAAACCTGCTCTATGACCTTGCGCCGCTAATGCCAGGGCGAGATTCACTGCCACTGTCGATTTGCCAACCCCTCCCTTGCCGGATGCAACAGCAATGATATGTTTGACACCGGGTAACTGGAATTTTTCAATTGTTGAGTTGCTGATCTGCTGTGCTCCACTGCAAAAAATTACGCGTAAGAGTCACACGGAATCAAATTCACGTCAATGGCCTTGACCCGCCAGGGTACAATTCCTGGTTTCCTCGATATCAGATGAATCGCAATCCAGACACGAATTAGTAGTTTGCAGGTGAAATTGGCGCGCTTCACCTATATTCTTAGCACCCCTGAAAACCAACCAGAGACAATAAGTGGTCTAGTATGCCAAAACGCCGAATCCTCGTTACCAGCGCCCTCCCCAATGCCAATGGATCCATCCACCTGGGACATCTGATGGAGCATATCCAGACTGATATCTGGGTCCGCTATCAACGCATGTCGGGCAATCAGTGCATATATGTCTGTGCAGACGATACTCACGGCACTGCAACCATGTTGAAGGCAGAGGAACTGGGTGTTACGGCTGAAAAATTTATCGAAGCGATCAAGGCCGAACACCAGCGCGATTTTCAGGATTTCCTGATCAGCCACGACAACTATTATTCTACTCATTCCCCGGAAAACCAGCATTATTCCTCGTTGATCTACAACCGCTTGAAAGAATCCGGGCTAATAAAAGTGAAAATTGTCGATCAGCTCTATGATCCTGAAAAAGAGCTGTTCCTGGCCGACCGGTTTATCGTGGGGACCTGCCCCAGATGCAAGACCGAAAATCAATACGGTGACAATTGTGAGGCCTGCGGGGCGACCTATGATGCGACGGATTTGATTGACCCGACATCCAAAATATCCGGCGCAACACCTGTACTCAGGGAATCAAAGCATTTCTTTTTTGCTCTTTCCAATTTTTCTGACTTCCTGAAAGAGTGGATTCGTAGCGGCACGCTGCAAGATCAGGTTGCCAACAAGCTGTCTGAGTGGCTTGATGCAGGACTTCGGGATTGGGACATCAGCAGGGACGCGCCCTATTTCGGTTTCGAGATTCCCGGCGAACCAGGTAAGTATTTTTATGTCTGGCTGGATGCACCCATCGGTTACATGGCCAGCTTCAGAAATTATTGTGATAAATTTGATGATCTTGAATTTGATGACTTCTGGAAAGTAGATTCAGACTGCGAGGTTCACCATTTTATTGGTAAGGACATCGTGAATTTCCATGCCCTGTTCTGGCCGGCAATGCTGAGTGCCTCAGGATTCAGGACACCAACGAAGGTTCACACACATGGATTCGTGACGGTAAACGGCTTAAAGATGTCAAAATCTCGTGGTACCTTCATTAACGCACGCACCTATCTCGATCACCTGAAACCAGAGTATCTACGTTACTACTTCGCCGCAAAACTCAGTGGCAGCGTGGATGACCTGGATATTAATCTTGAAGACTTTACGCAACGCGTGAATTCAGACCTGGTGGGCAAGGTCGTTAATATTGCCAGTCGTTGCGCCGGATTTATCAACAAGCAATTCGATGGTACACTGGCATCACAAACTTCAAACCCCTTAATCATCAATGCCGCTGAAAGAAAAGCAGTTATCGCCAATCACTACGAAAATCGTGATTATGGAAAGGCCATACGGGAGATTATGGCGATTGCCGATAAGGCCAATCAATACATTGCCGAGAATAAACCCTGGGAATTGATGAAAGAGAAAAAAAACAGGGCAAGAGTCCAGCAGGTTTGTTCGGATGGCATCAACCTGTTCAGGCTGATTATCATTTACCTCAAGCCGATTCTGCCAGAGCTGGCCTTGCATGCTGAATCCTTTCTCAATATAGGTCCATTGGACTGGGACAGCCTTGACGACACCTTATCGGGCCATAAAATAAACAAATTCACGCCCCTGATGACCCGAATTGAACCGAAGGTGGTGGCTGCGATGGTTGATGCAGGGATGGATGCTCAGGAAACCACCCCGAGTACAAGGAGTATACCTGCCACCGGCAATGGGCTGATTGAAACCATTGGTGAAGAGATTGAATTCGATGACTTCGCTAAAGTAGATTTGCGAATCGCAAAAATAGTGAATGCCGAATACGTGGAAGGTGCAGACAAATTGTTAAGACTCACCCTGGATATTGGTTCCGGCGAACGGAATGTTTTTGCCGGCATCAAGGCAGCCTACCAGCCTGAAGAGCTCATCGGGAAACTGACAGTGATGGTGGCCAATCTTAAAGCACGTAAAATGAAGTTTGGCATGTCCGAGGGTATGGTGCTTGCAGCGGGTCCAGGTGGTAAGGATATCTTCCTCCTTGAGCCTCACACCGGCGCGACACCTGGCATGAGAGTGAGCTAAGTCTTAATGCCTGAACCATTCGTCATCCTGTTAAGCACCATATTCGTCAACAATTTTGTTATGGTGCAATTTCTGGGTCTGTGCCCGTTCATGGGCGCAAGCCAGAAATTTGATAGTGCTGTGGGTATGGCGGCAGCGACGACATTTGTATTAACGCTAGCGTCTGCCGCCAGCTTTCTGGTGGAGACCTACCTGTTGATTCCCTTTGACCTGCAATATCTCAGGATTATTGCATTTATCGTCATTATCGCTTCACTGGTACAGTTCTCAGAACTTGTCATCAGGGCAACTCAACCTTTACTGCACCAGGTGCTTGGCATTTTCATTCCACTGATCACCACTAACTGCGCGGTGCTGGGTGTCGCCTTGTTAAACGTCCGTCACTCACGCAGTTTCATTGAATCCATTATGTATGGACTCGGTGCCGCAGTGGGCTTCTCCTTACTACTGATAATGTTCGCTGCAATTCGCGAAAAACAGGAACGCAAACAAGTTCCGGCGCCCTTCCAGGGTGCGGCGATCAACATGATCACGGCGGGGCTCCTGTCACTCGCTTTCATGGGTTTCACGGGAATGGGCTAGTGGACCTGTCTGGCATCCTCAACGGCACAATGCTCCTGATCTCGATTGGTTTCATATCTGGCGGTCTCTTGTTGCTGAGTAGCCGCAGATGGCCGGAAGACAGCAGCGATATTGTTAACCAGGTAAACAAGTTGTTACCGCAAACCCAGTGCGCCCAGTGTGGATATGCCGGTTGTAAACCCTACGCCCAGGCAATCGTTGAGGGCGAGGCAATCAACAAGTGTCCGCCTGGAGGAGAGTCAACTATCGCCAGGCTCGCTGACCTGTTGGCAAGAGAAATATCAGCGCTCGATGATTCCTGCGGCACATTCACACCACCTGTCGTCGCCCGGATTCGTGAACAGGAGTGCATCGGCTGCACACTGTGTATCCAGGCCTGTCCCGTCGATGCCATTATCGGTGCACCCCAGGTGATGCATACTGTCATCTCGAATGAATGCACCGGTTGTGAGCTTTGTCTACCACCTTGCCCGGTAGATTGTATCGATATCGACCCTCTGAATGCACCGGATATCGTCCCGATGCCTTTCCCGGAACACGATCTCCCATGCATTCATTGCAGTCTGTGTACGGAAGAGTGCCCAAAAGACCTTGCACCCCAGCAATTGTTCCTGTTCAAGGATTCTGTCCAGATTGCCGATTCACTCGGGCTGATGGATTGTATCGAATGCCGCATCTGTGATCGTGTGTGTCCCAGTGAAATTCCCTTAACGGCAATATTCCAGAATATGAAGCAATCGCTATACCGCCAGAAAGAGGAAACTGCAAAAGCCGGGTATGCTGAGCTCCGATTTAAGCGCAGGGAAAACCGGCTGATCACCCGCACTGCCGCAATCCGTAAAAGACCTGGCAAGGCTGATGCTGCCGCACTCCTGGCTAACCTTAAAGAAGGTGGATAATTGAACCTGGAATCGGTAGTTGGCCGCTGCAATCTTATCGTAAGGTGCTGTTTTGAAAGCGACGCACCCTAACAGGGCAAATCACCCGGCGGGTGAGCAACGCGATGGTGGTCAGGTTGAATACCCGTAACCTGATGTTCAGGGTCCAGATTGCACTTTTGCCGGGATGCCTGGTATTGGCTTATTACTACGGTGCGGGAATCATCCTGAATGTCGCCTTTGCAATGCTGTTTTCGCTTCTCGTGGAGTTAATCGCACTTAAATCTCGAGCACTGCCCCTCACGACTGTAAAAGATGGAAGCGCCCTGCTAACGGGCGCATTGTTGGGGCTGGCACTGCCACCCTACCTGCCGCTCTGGATGATATTGGTCGGTTGTCTATTTGCCATCATCTTCGCCAAACACATGTACGGTGGGTTGGGCCAGAACCTGTTTAATCCAGCGATGGTCGGGTACGCGGTTCTCATTATTTCCTTCCCACTTGCCATTTCCAACTGGCCAGCGCCAGAAATGACGACTCACTCACCCATCGATGCGCTCAATATCAAACTTAACTCTACGGGTCCTGCTTCTCTGGCCTCTGGCGCACAGGCCTCTCGCACACAAAAAATTGATAGCTTTACAGGCGCAACACCTCTGGATGAATTCAAATTTCGCGGGTCGCTTACCGTGGATGAATTCTGGAATAAATTCACTGCCGAATCCTGGTCTGTATGGATGAAGATCAATCTCGGGTTTCTGATAGGTGGGCTCTATCTGATCTACACCCGGTCATGTACCTGGAAGGCACCGGTCAGCATGCTCGCTACACTGGGGGCGTTGTCCCTGGTGTTTTTTGATGGCGGCAGTTCCAACAGTCTTGGCTCCCCTGTGTTCCATCTTTTTACCGGCGCGACCATGATGGGGGCCTTCTTTGTCGTGACGGACCCGGTGACCTCACCTGATTCAGTCTGGGGACAAATCGTTTTTGGAATTGGCGTGGGGTTGCTGACTTTTGTCATCAGAAGCAGCGGCGCATACCCGGAAGGCATCGCATTTGCCATATTGTTAATGAACGGATGTAGCCCCCTGATTGACTACATCGAATTCAGGCTCAAACCAGAGTTGAGCCGCCACCAATGAAGCGCATTTTAAAACCACCATCAACATTCCCGGTGAAGTCACCGATGGCATCCCTGGTGATACTTGCCGCAGTTTGCGGAATATTGATCAGTACGCTTCACGCTGTAACAAGGTCCACCATCGCCGGTAATCAGCAAATATTTGCAGCAAAACAGTTAAAAGAAGTCCTCGGAGATCCTACCCAGGATATCGTCAAACTAACCGACGAACTCTATTACACCATGAGTGAAAACGGGCTATCCGGTTTTATTTTTCAACATACTACCCATGAGGGATACAACGGAACCATAAAATCCTGGATTGCAGTTGACCTCCACCAGGTCATCCGCGGCGTCAGAGTGTTTGAACATCACGAAACACCGGGGATTGGTGACAAAATCGAAATTAATGTTTCCAGTTGGATCAAGCATTTTAATCGGAAGTCCCTGAACACAAGCAGCTGGTCCCTGACAAAACACGGCGGCACTTTCGATCATTTTACCGGCGCCACGATTACCTCACGCGCCATGGTCAAAGCGGTCGAATCAGGATTAACAAGGGCGCAGGACGAGGCCGTAGAATGGACCAAAATGGCGGAAAATAACAGTGACTGACACCAGCTTAATGGGGAACACCACAAAAACAATCACGGTGGAAGGTCTCTGGACCCGTAATCCGGCGCTTGTACAGCTTCTCGGTTTATGCCCCCTGCTTGCGGTCTCCGGCACATTTACTTCTGCACTGGGGCTCGGGATAACGACTTTAGTGGTGCTGGTCTTTTCCAATCTTTTTATCAGCCTCTTCAGGGGAATGCTAACCGACAGCATTCGACTACCCGCGCAAATCATGGTGATCGCGAGCTTTGTCACCCTCGCCGACATTTTATTGCAATACTGGTTTTTCGACCTGCACCAGCGGATCGGGTTATTCGTCGCATTGATCGTCACCAATTGTACCCTTCTCGGTCGGGCTGAATCATTCGCCAGCCGAAATCCAGTTGCCTATGCCGTGCTGGATGGTTTTATGATGGGGCTTGGCTTTTTACTGGTGTTACTGGTGATGGGGGTCATTCGGGAAGTACTGGGTCACGGAACCCTGTTCACCAATCTGCACCTTCTGTTAGGTGATACAGGCCGGGATTTCGAGATCAGGTTCCAGGACTCAGGCTTCCTGTTGATGGTGTTACCACCAGGCGCATTTCTGACGCTGGGCTGCCTGATAGCGCTTAAGAACAAATTAACTCAGCGATGGATAGTCAACCAGTGAATAGCCGGTGCATCACTAAAAGCGATTCCCCTTATTTTTTGAAACGGACCGGCTCGCCCACTCACCCCCTGAAAGAGGTAGAACATGAATCCTGAAAAACGCTACCAATTCCTCTCCAGACTACGAGAAGAAAACCCCACTCCCACAACGGAACTAAGCTACGGCTCTACATTTGAATTGCTGATTTCTGTCATCCTCTCTGCCCAGGCAACTGACGTTAGCGTAAACAAGGCGACCAGGAAATTGTATGCGCTGGCCAACACGCCGGAAACCATTTTAAAGCTCGGGGAATCGGGACTAAAAACCTATATCAAAACCATTGGACTCTTTAACGGCAAAGCCAGCAACATCATCAAAACATGCAAAATGCTGATCGAGCGCCACGATTCAACGGTCCCAGAAACGAGAAAGGAGCTTGAAGCCCTGGCCGGCGTTGGCAGAAAAACAGCCAATGTCGTGCTCAATACCGCATTCGGCGAGCCTACCATGGCCGTGGACACTCACATTTTCAGAATCTCCAACCGCACAAAATTTGCCCCGGGGAAAAATGTCCTCCAGGTGGAAAAGAAACTCCTGAAAGTCATCCCCGAAGAATTTATCCGCGACGCACACCACTGGCTGATTCCGCATGGCCGGTATATCTGCACCGCCCGCAACCCAAAATGTGGCGCCTGTGTTGTTTATGATTTATGCGAGTACAAATCAAAAAAACAGGACCTGGAGAGCTGAAATTTGACCCTTACCGGACAAACCGGGCGAATCGACAGTTTCTATTCTCGGCCAGGCTACCAGGGTTGTCAGCTCAACTTCCTGCCCTTTTTGCTAGCTATCCTCAGGCGTAATGCGTTTAACTTGATAAATCCCGCTGCATCGGCCTGGTTATAGGCGCCTGCATCATCTTCAAAAGTTACGACTGCACTGTCATAAAGGCTATCACTCTCAGATTGCCTGCCCACTACCGTCACATTGCCTTTATAGAGTTTCAATCTCACTGTGCCGTTAACGTACTCTTGTGAATAGTCAATCAGGGTCTGCAACGCCATTCGTTCGGGAGACCACCAGTAACCATTGTATATTAGCGTTGCATATCTCGGCATTAACTCATCTTTCAGGTGAGCGAGTTCGCGATCAAGCGTGATAGATTCGATAGCCCGATGGGCTTTTAACATAATAGAACCGCCCGGTGTCTCGTAACACCCACGTGCCTTCATGCCCACATACCGGTTTTCTACGATATCGAGCCTGCCAATCCCGTTCTCGCCACCAATCTTGTTAAGGCGCGTTAAAATCTCCGCCGGACTTAACGCTTTTCCATCAATGGAAACGACATCACCACGAGCGTAAGAAAGCTCGATGTAGGTTGCACTGTCAGGCGCCGATTCCGGCGACACAGTCCATAGCCACATGGATTCTTCAGGCTCAACATTAGGATCTTCAAGTATTCCGCCCTCATAGGAAATATGCAGCAGGTTCGCATCCATTGAATATGGAGACTTTTCACCCTGGTGTTTCTGGTCGACCTTGATCTGGTGTTTTTCACAGAATTTCATCAAAGACTCCCGTGAATTCAGATCCCATTCCCGCCAGGGAGCAATAACCCGTACATCGGGTTTGAGCGCATAGGCACCCAATTCAAACCTGACCTGGTCATTCCCCTTCCCCGTGGCGCCATGGGCAATCGCCCCGGCTCCTGTTTCGTTTGCAACCTCAATTAATCTCTTGGCAATTAAAGGCCGGGCAATACTGGTGCCCAGTAAATATTCGCCCTCGTAGATCGTGTTACATCGAAACATAGGGAAGACAAAGTCGCGAACAAACTCTTCGCGAACATCATCGATATAAATTTCCTTGACCCCCATACTCCGTGCTTTTTCCCGTGCCGATTCCAATTCTTCATCCTGCCCGAGATCCGCTGTATAGGTTACAACTTCACAGCTGTAAGTTTCCTGCAACCATTTAAGAATCACAGAGGTATCCAGTCCACCGGAATAAGCCAACACTACTTTACTAAATTCACTCATCTCTTAAGTCCCTGAGCGCTAAAAAGAAAGGGCGTTATAGTACCTGTTTGGCTGGAAGCAAACCAGATTGAAAAAAACCTGCTAATCTCGCATTTTCTGGCAAAACCTCAAGCGCCGCGCCAACATGTTACAATTTGTACCATGCGCTCCATAACGATTACCCGCCCCGATGACTGGCACGTTCACCTCAGGGATGGGGACTACCTGCCGGACACGGTGCGTGATATCAGCCGGTATTTTGGCCGGGCTATCGTCATGCCTAACCTGGTTCCGCCGGTTACCAGTGTTGATCAGGCAAGGCAGTACCAGGACAGAATCACGTCCCTGGTACACAAACACTCTCCCTTCGTGCCTCTAATGACCCTGTATCTAACCGACGAAACCAGTGAGGAAACGGTGGTGCAGGCCAAGCAGTCTGGCTTTATCAAGGCATTCAAACTTTATCCTGCCGGGGTAACGACAAATTCGGATGCTGGTGTCTATCGTATCCAAAACCTGTTCCCGACGTTTGCGGCAATGGAAAAACATGGCATGCCGCTAGCCGTCCACGGGGAGGTCACGGATCAGGATGTGGATATCTTTGACCGGGAAGTTGAATTTATTGGGGAACAACTCGCGCCGATAATAGAATCATTCCCCAGCTTGAGGGTGATCTTTGAACATATTACGACAACCGAGGCGGTCGATTTTGTCATACAGGCACCAGGGACTCTCGCCGCTACCATCACCGTGCACCATCTGTTATTTAACCGGAATGACCTGCTCGCGGGTAGTGTGAAACCCCTCTATTATTGCCTCCCTGTTTTGAAGAGGAGTACCGATCAATTATCCCTCATCAATGCAGCAACGTCGGGGAATCCAAAATTTTTCCTGGGGACTGATTCTGCGCCCCACCCCCGCCAGGCAAAGGAAAATGCCTGTGGTTGCGCCGCAGGCTGTTATACCGCGCATGCGGCAATTGAACTCTACGCGGAAGCATTTGATGCTGCCGGGAAACTCGATCGACTGGAAGCCTTTGCAAGCCACAATGGTCCGGACTTCTACCAGCTGCCTAGAAATGAAGACAGCATCACATTATCTAACGAATTCTGGAAGGTTCCGGACTCACTGATATTTGGACAGGATGAGTTAATCCCGATTCGCACCGGGGACAGGGTCCGCTGGATGGTTAAGGATTTCGATTGAACGAAAATAAGTTACCCATTGCATACAGATTCCGGGGCTACCTGCCTGTTGTCATCGATGTGGAAACCGGTGGATTTAACAGTGACACGGATGCCCTGCTGGAAATAGCCGCCGTCATTATCTCCATGGACGATGAGGGCCTGCTGGTTCCCGGGAAGCGGTTTTTCCATAACATCGAACCCTTTCCCGGCGCTAATATTGAGCAGTCCTCACTGGAGTTTACCGGAATTGATCCATACAACCCCCTGCGAATGGCTGTACTGGAAATAAATGCCCTCGGTGAAATATTTAAAGCAATCCGAGCCGAAATAAAACGTACCGGTTGCAATCGAGCCATCATGGTTGCCCATAACGCACACTTTGATCACGGTTTTGTCAATGCAGCGGCGATAAGATGCAACATAAAGCGAAACCCATTCCACCCGTTTTCATCTTTTGATACGGTGAGTCTCGGCGGCCTGGCCTATGGACAAACTGTCCTGGCAAGAACTTGTGCCGCCGCCGGCATTGAGTTTGATGCAAATGAGGCACACTCCGCCCGATACGACTGCGATAAAACAGCAGAAATATTCTGCACGATCGTTAACAAGTGGCGAACTTTGCAGCCTACAAGCACTGAATCCCTGTAAAGCAAATTCTGCAACCTGCCTGTAGCATTGAGGAGCACGCTAAATTCCGTAAGCGAAGGCTAACAAGCTCAATGGATGCGTGACTTTTGATCCGTCGGCAAGACCATGTTGAATGTGCGTTCCAGCCATCGCACAATCACTGGTGTAAAAATCGGCGCCACTTTCCTTCACCCTTTTGACAACCGGTTTAAGAATTTTCATTGCGGCTTCATGTTTTTCAGATTTAAAGGTGTAGGTACCATCATGGCCGGAACATCGTTCAATGGGCATCACTTCAGTGGCCGGTACCAGCTGAAGGACATCCCGCGTCTTCAAGCCGATGTTCTGGACTCTCTGGTGGCAAGCAACCTGGTAGGCAATCTTGCCGAGTGACTGGCTGAAATCCGTTTTCAGAAGTCCTTCCCTATGCCTCAGCATCAAGTACTCAAAGGGATCAAACATCGCGGCCTGAACCTTCTTTACGTTAGATTCTTCCGGGTACATCAACGGCAATTCCTGCTTGAACATCAAGGTGCAGGATGGAATCAGGGTCACCAGGTCGTACCCCTCATCAACCAACCTGGCCAACACAGGCATGTTATGAGACTTCATCCTCTCCACTGCCTTCAAGTCACCCAATTCAAACTTGGGCATACCACAGCATCTGGCATCCCTTATCACCTGGACAGGAATACCATTGTGTTCAAATATCCGGATGAACTCTTCGCCCAGCTCAGGTGCATTGTAATTGCCGTAACATGTGGCAAACAGAGCCACTTTGCCGCGCGTATCTTTGGTTGCCCTGACCGCCAGATCAACAGGGTTGTGCATTTTGGTTCGTCGATTCAGGGTACGGCTATGATAATCAGGCAGGCTTGCATCCGCATGTATCCCCAACGTTTTGTCGAGGAGTTTCCTGAAAGGTTTGACCTTGTTAACCGCATTGGCCACCTGGGCTATTCCGGGTGTACTGATGAATGCACCCATATGATCGGTGGATGTGATCAACCGGTCTCGAATTTTGCTCCCTTTATTCCGGAATTTGACTGCCTTTGCCCGAAGCATCAAATGGGGGAAATCAACATTCCACTCATGGGGTGGTACATACGGACATTTGGTCTGGTAACACATATCGCACTGAAAACAATGATCAATGACCTGGTCAAAATCTTCCCGGGCAACACCATCAACTTCCATGGTTTCTGATTCATCAACAAGATCAAACAAGGTCGGAAAGGATTCACACAGATTGAAACAACGACGACAACCGTGACAAATGTCGAAAACACGCTCCAATTCCTTCGTCAGATGCACCTCATCAAAGAACCAACTTTCATCCTGTCCAAGTGGGTGGCGGGTTGGCGCTTCAAGACTACCTTCTCGACTCATCGCTATTTCTCTGTCACGTGGATTATTTGAAGATTAAAAAAAGTCTGCTGACTTTCATGAAGCCAGCAGACCATTTTAATTCCAGCGTTTGGAACCTGGGATTGAAGCTAAAATCGAATTAATCGTCAAGTCCATCCAGCGCCTTCTGAAAACGATTGGCGTGGGATCTTTCAGCTTTTGCCAACGTCTCCATCCAATCCGCAATCTCATCGAAGCCCTCATCGCGAGCAGACTTTGCCATTCCTGGATACATATCTGTGTACTCGTGCGTTTCACCAGCGATCGCCGCTTTCAGATTGTCGGAAGTTGGTCCAATGGGGAGACCTGTGGCCGGATCACCTGTTTCTTCAAGGTATTCCAGGTGACCATGTGCATGTCCTGTTTCACCTTCCGCAGTGGATCGAAATACTGCAGAAACATCGTTGTAACCCTCGACATCCGCTTTTGCTGCAAAATATAAATAACGTCGATTTGCCTGGGACTCCCCTGCAAATGCATCTTTGAGATTCTACTCTGTTTTGCTGCCTTTAAGATCCATAGTATCGCCTCTGTTGGTCGTCATTGTTCTTTAACGAATTTCTTGTAAGTCGTACGTATAAATCGTTCTTGTATATCGTTCTTGTATATCGTTCTTGTATATCGTTCTTGCTACTACCGCAGCAGGTCCCGAAGTATACCGAGGCCGCGAATCAAGCAAAACCCGGATACCAAACCTTTCACAAAACGGTCCAGCTTTCAGCGTTTCTACTGGCTAGGATTGTGCTTCTGCCTTATCTGCCGCCTCTTGAATCATCGGTTGCAACTCACCACTCTGGTACATTTCGACGATAATGTCGCTACCACCCACCAACTCACCGTCCACGAATAACTGTGGGAATGTAGGCCAATCCGAAACTTCAGGCAACTTAGCCCTTATATCCGGGTTCGAAAGGATATCGATATAGGCGAATTTAGCCCCACATGCCATCAACACCTGGGTGGCCTGGGCAGAAAACCCACACTGCGGCTGATCCGGGGATCCTTTCATATAGAGCAGCACCGGGTTGTTACCAATTTGTTCTTTAATCGTTTCCAGAATTTCCATTTTATTGTCGCCTTTTCAGAGTCGCTAAATTACAAGCCCAATTTTAACCTCTTTTCAAAAACTTTGCTCGTTGTGTCTTGTTAGCTGTAATCCGCCAGGATACGTCATTCCCACAAGAGACTTGCCCTTACGGAACTTGAGGCACACCAAATCCACCGCCACCCGGCGTTTCCACCCTTAGCACCTGCCCTTCTTCCACAAATATGTGGCATTTACCCGGTATTGTCTTCCCATCCAGGAAGTTTTTTCCAACCTCACCCGGCTCTCCATCCTCGAGTGCCCAGGGCGCAAACCGGCGCCGCTCTGTAATTAATGTCACCTCGGCAGGTTCAAGAAATTCAAATTCGCGAATGAGTCCGTTTCCTCCCTTATATCGCCCATCTCCACCTGAGCCCCGCCGAATAGAATACTCTAGTATACGCAAAGGGTAGTGCATCTCAAGGCTTTCAATCGGCGTGTTCAAGGTGTTAGTCATATGGGACTGTACGCCAGACGCCCCATCGCTGCCCTTAATTGCGCCGCTGCCTCCTGCGATGGTTTCATAGTAATCCCAGGGATGATCAGCAGCGTGATTACCCATCGCCACGTTATTCATCGTTCCCTGGCTGGCAGCAGGAATAACTGAAGGTAAGGCCTGATATAGCGCACCCAGAACAACATCGACAATTCGCATCGACGTCTCAACATTACCAGCAGCTGTGGCAGAAGGCCTGGTGGCATTGACCAATGAGCCAACCGGTGCGCGAATGGTGATTACACTGAATACGCCAGCACAGGCCGGTGTATTGTCCGGTAGCAGGCAACGGAAACAGTAAAAAACCGCTGCCGCAACCACTGACAACGGACAGTTGATATTGCCCTTCACCTGCGCCGATGTTCCCTCAAAGTCCACCACGATACCTTGATCAGATACATCGATGAGCACGGCGATCTTTATATCTTCACTGCCCTGGCCGTCATCGTCCATCATGTCGCTATAACGGTAACGACCATCAGGAATTGACTTTAATGCCGCTTTTGCGAGCCTCTTCCCGTAAGCATTTATCTCATCTATCCCATCAAGAAATCTGCCGACACCAGTTTTAGCCACGAGTCGGACTATTCTGTCCACCCCTAACCTGTTCGCGCTCATTTGTGCTGCAAAGTCCCCGCTCACATCCGCTCCATCAAGCGCGCCTAATCTTTCCATTTCTTCTTCGACGACCAGGCCCGCACGGACCAGCCAGGTAGGAGGAATAATCAAACCTTCTTCTTCAATGCAGGTGGAGATCGGCATGGAACCTGGTGTGCTGGCACCGATATTTGCGTGATGCGCCCGATTAACAACGAACCCAAGTAATCGTGCACCGACAAAAAATGGCGATATCAATGTGACATCTGGTAGATGCGTACCACCAAGAAATGGATCATTTACTGCAAGAATATCACCGGCCTGCCATTCCAACCCGGTAATAATGTCGCGCATCGCATAAGCCATACTGCCCAGATGTACTGGAATATGGGCTGCCTGGGCAAATAGTTCACCGGTTTCATCGAATAAAGCACATGAAAAATCCAGCCGGTCTTTAATATTCGGGGAAAAAGCAGCCTGTCGCAGAACGACGCCCATTTCCTGGCAAATGGATTCAACCCGGCTAACTAAAATGGAGAGTTCTATGGGGGACATATTAAAAGGATCATCAATCGGCTTTAGAGTTTAACCAATCTAGTTTATGATCGCTCCCTTTTTACCGCGGAGCCAGGGACATGACAGATCCATTGATGCAAACCTATGCTCGCCAGGACATCTCTTTTGTAAAAGGTGAAGGTGCATGGCTCATTGACGACAAGGGTAATCGATACCTGGACGCCCTGTCAGGATTAGGCGTCAACGTCCTGGGGCATGCCAATGCGGAAGTCGCGCAGACAATCGCCGATCAGGCATCCGAACTCATTCACACTTCAAACTTGTATCGCATTCCCAAACAGGAAGAACTGGCTGCTGCACTGGTCGAAGTGTCCGGCATGGACAATATGTTCTTCGGAAATTCCGGTGCCGAAGCGAATGAATGCGCTATAAAAATTGCCCGACTCTCGGGGAAGCAGCGGGGAATCGACAATCCGACGATTATTGTAACCGAGGCTTCATTTCACGGGCGAACGCTTGCAACCCTGACCGCAACCGGTAGCAGAAAGGTTCAGGCAGGGTTTGAACCGCTGGTCAACGGATTCGTGAGAGTCCCTTTTGATGATGTCGATGCAGTTAACCAGATTGCGGCGCACAACAAGAGCATCGTTGCCGTCATGGTAGAACCCATTCAGGGGGAAGGGGGAATCCAGGTACCGGACGATGATTACCTCAAGGATCTGCGAAGTATCTGCGACGAAAATGACTGGTTCCTGATTCTCGATGAAGTCCAGTCCGGTAATGCCAGAACAGGAACCTACTTCTGCTATCAGCAATCAGGCATCCTGCCCGATATCGTGACGACCGCCAAAGGACTCGGCAATGGCATGCCAATCGGTGTCTGCATGGCGAGAGGCAAAGCAGCTGAAGTATTCAAGCCCGGTAATCACGGCTCCACTTTCGGAGGCAATCCTCTTGCCTGTGCGGTTGCCCTTACCGTCGTTGGTCAGATCAAGAAAAATCGCATCGCTAAACGTGCACACGATCTTGGCGAACGAATGCAGGATAATTTCCGATCCAGGCTCGGCGGACTCAACAATGTAAAAGACATCCGGGGAAAAGGGTTAATGATCGGTATTGAACTTGGTGGCGATTGTACTGATCTGGTTAAAAAAGCACTGGATAAGGGGTTGCTGATTAATGTAACTGTCCAAAATGTCATCCGGTTACTACCGCCGCTAATCATCTCGGACGACGAGGCAGACCAGATTTGTGACATAATCTGTTCGCTGGTAGAGGACGTTTAATTTTACCCGATTGAACCGACGACTTATCACATCAAGCCAATTAACGGACGGGATAACAGAAGAATCGCCCTGCGAATTTGCGCCCCTAATCCAACAATTCCGTAATCGGCATCTTCATTCCAATGCCATATCCTTGTGCAAAATCGACCCCGATTTCTTTTAGTATCTCGAGAACGTCGTCGTCCTCAACAAATTCAGCAATGGTCTTCTTGCCCATGAAGTGACCAATCTCATTGATTGACTTGACAACGGCATAGTCGCTTGGACTGTTCTTGATATCTTTCACGAAGATGCCGTCAATCTTGAGGAAATCGACAGGCAAACTCCGTAAATAGGAGTATGACGAAAGCCCCGTACCAAAATCATCGAGTGAAAACTGAACACCGATAACCTGCATTTTCTCTATAAATTCTATGACATTATCAAGGTTTCCGATCGCCGCCGTTTCGGTTATTTCAAAACATATTTTTGAGGCCGGCAATCGCGTTTCATTAAATTGTTCGAGCACAAACTCCATGAAATCGTCCTCGGTCAATGAGTTTCCTGATACATTGATAGAGAAGGCCCCCAGATGATCCAAGCGCAGGATATTGCTGGCAATAAATCTGAACGCGTTCTTAATCACCCAGCGATCAATCGCACCCATACGGTTGTACGTTTCCGCGGCAATAATGAAATCCTGGGGCGGCATGGGTTCATCATTCCCATCGAGTATCGTTAACAGAATTTCATAATGGGCAAGTTCTTCTGAATTTTCATCGATTGGTTTTATCAATTGACAATTCAGGATGAATCGGTTCTCTTCCAGGGATTTATCAATTCGGGACACAAATTCCATAACATCTTTGCGATGGGCGAGCTCTGAATCATCACTTTTATAAACGTGTACTCTGTCTCGACCCGCATCCTTGGCCATATAACAAGCTGAATCTGCGCCACTTAAGATATTTGCGACGCTATCTGTTTCTTCATCAACATTAACCACACCGCAACTAACCGTGATAGAAAAAACTTCTTTTTCCCACTCAAAGCGAAAATCTTTCACGGCCGCGCAAACATTTTGGATTATTGCCATGCCATCTTCTTGATCACAATCTTCCAACAAGAGACCAAATTCATCACCGCCCAGCCGCGCCAGAATAGTATCCTGGGGTATGATATTTTCGATCTCCCTACTCAGCTCAATCAGCAGCTGATCGCCCGCTTCATGGCCTACAAGGTTATTCACAACCTTGAACTGATCGAGATCCAGAAAAGCTACCACGTACGGGATTCTTTTCCGTTTTGCCAGGCCGAGGATTCTCAACAACTGATGTTCAAATTCTTTTCGATTGACGAGACCAGTCAATTCGTCGTGGGTCGCCTGGTGGGTCAATTTGTTGTGCATGTTCTGCAGCATGCGATGGGACGCCCTATCCGTTAATGGAATATCTGCGTCTTCGAGAATCCTTGCAGCCCCCTCGATTACCATCGTTGCGAGGTCTTCAATCGTCAGCTCGTCAATCTTGATACCTCGACGATTAACAAATACAATTCTTGAATTGCCTTCACTGACCCAGGCGACAATGGCTATTTCAGCCTTTTCAGTTTCAGGGGATAATTCAACCCAGTCCCCAACGTGGAGATTCCTGACTCGTTCAAGCTGCCTGTACCACTCTTCATTATCTTTATTATTTTCATGAATAAGATGACGTTTCTCTTCCTCTTCACGAACGTTTGAAAAACCGAGAGCTTCGAGCATGGAACCGTCTGCCATATTCACCATGGGCAGATCTTTTTTCGCCTGGTCATTAGCGAGCAGCTTCCGCAATGAATCAACAAGCGGCACTCTTTGACCCGGTTCAAAGGAAATCGAATTGAGCCCACTCTCTATCTGTTCCACAAGCACGTCCGGAGGAAGATAGTAAGGCGATTCTTTGGCATTGACCGAGGTGTCGAGATGATCCATCACCTGATCGAGGACACGAATATGGTTCTTCCACTCTACACTTTCCTGCCCCTGACGAAGATGAGTATTAACCAACAGGTTGCGCCAACCTGGCATCAAAAGTTTCATGAGGACTTCAGGCACTTCGCGACCAGCAAACCGTTGCTCCATCTCATCGACTACAGCACGCTGCGCATTAATTAGCGTTTGTTTCCCCTCACTAGCCTTTACTGTTCTCTCTACGTTGCCAGTAAAGGCCCTGGATTGCCGCTCAATCAGCGGTTGCAGCTTGCTCAAAGCACCGTCGAAAATTTCAGGATCAGAATCATAATTCTGGTTAATCTCTCCAATGATCTCTTCCACCTTTCTCTGAACGGAAGCCGATTCAGCACCACCCAATCGAGCTAGTTGATTTAACACATTGAGCGAAGTGTGTGGATTATCCTTGTCCAGAAAATTCTGGCGTTGGGCCGCGACCTTATCAAGCGTCAATTCCAGTTGGCGTATCCAGCCCTTGGCACTACCTGATATCATCGAGTCGTCTTCAATCGTGTCCACCAGGTTTTCGACAATATCAATTCTCTCCAGCACAGATTCTGAAAGTCGCCTCTGCCTGCCTTCGACTATCGAACTATCGAGAAGTTTTTTCCTTACCGGTATGCGATAATTGCTAGATGGGTCTGTTTCTTTTTGCAGGCACTGCAAGATTCCCAGCATTTCATCCAGCTCGACATCGTCATCATAGTCTTCATGTTCTTCATGTTCTTCATGTTCTTCATGTTCTTCATGAAGAGCTTCTGGTTGCCGAATTAATCTTCGAACTGTTGAATATATGTCCCCGATAACTGTGCTGGTATCCGTTTTCCTGGTGCGCGCGGCGCCTGTTCGCGGACCGTTTTGATTTCGGCGCCGGCCTCTCCTCTCACGACCAACCCGTCTGCGATCTAAATTCTCTGGATGTTCGCCCTCAAGATCCCCATCTTCATTCGAGCGATCCAACTCTTCATCTTCTTCGACTCCAGACTCTTCTGCTACGGGCGGCTCACTTGAGGCATTTGAACGTCCGCTGGTCATCATGCTCGATGGCATTATGTAATCTTCATCCAATTCCGGAAATAATTTTGAGTCTTCCAATAGTTTTGTCACTGCAACGTAAAGCCTGCGAAACAACGGGGTAACCTTGGCCTCATACCCTGAGTATATTTTTTGACGGATTTCTCTAGGCAGGTCGAGATTCTGAATGGCATCGTCAAAGGCATGACAACAGACCGATGCACCGAGCGGGTTGGCTTCTTTGTAACTCCAGGAGTTGACCATCATGCCCATGCGAGGAAGCAACTCCCGATAGTATTTTTCATAAATTCGTTCACTTCGGGATATTATGTTTGCCACCGCCAGCCAATCTTCAAACTGTTCAGTATTGATAAGAGACAATTTTACACGCTTGGCTGCCAACACCTGCTTTCTTTGATCCTTGACCCTTTTGCGTTCCTCCAACAATGTTTCCAGTTCGCGAGGTTTGTCAACCTGGTCCAACACCTCTACTATAAATTGCTGGCTGACCGCTTTCTTGGCCTTCTCCAGATTAGTCATCGCCGCGAAGTATTCACTTTGTTCGGCATTGGATTTCGAATCTCTTGCCATTTCCAGAAGCACTGCATCCATATATTTAAACAAGATGGTCGTCATCTCCGGCAATATTCTAACAAGACCTTTACGTATTGCAGCCACCAGTTTCCTGGAATCGGCAGGATCTATGCTGCCGTCTGCAAAAGGTGAATTCTCATCCGGCGCACTCTTTTCGGTGGATTCTGAAGCAGTCTTGTTCTTGCGTGCAACCACTTTTCCCGGGGTACGACTTGTTACTTTCTTCTGCCCATCTTTTTTAAGCGGTTCAGGGGACTGGGGCACGGGTATCGTTTCTGTAAATTGGGCAAGTGCATGCATCGCTTTATCTGCCATTCCCTGCGTAAAATTGATGCCAACACCACTGTCCATGACCCGGACAATCTTGCCTTCAAGGCGGAAGTGCTCATCTGAATTCGATAGCGGAACGCTGAAATTAAGCCCTACACTATCCCCGGTATTGATACCGGTCTTACCCCTGGGACTTCTCTTCCCCTCCTGCTCCACAAGCAACATACCACCTTCGCAGAAGTCCTTGATGGTACACAACCAGGCTTTGCCAACCTTTGGGTGCACCAGGGCATTCAAGCTCGTGACGTATCTCGTGCTGGTTCGTTGGTCCATTCCACTCATGCTAAATCTGACTCACTTTTCTGACCCCAAAAATGATATCGGCTAATAATAGCAGACTACCCAAAATGTGCAGCCCTGTATGGCTCTGCAACCGTGAGTGGTAGAAAAGACAGCCCTGAACGGTATAAAAGACAGCCCTGAGCGGTTCAATAGACAGCCATGAGCGGTTTTCAATAGGCAGCCATGAGCGGTTTTCAATAAACAGCCATGAGCTTTCCAGAAATTAGTCGTCAGCTGTGAGTTTTATGAAGAACCTGGCAATTCTATTAAAAACCAGCTTCTGGAAAGTCCTGTACCAGGACAACTGCAGGTCTTCCTAACCAGTCCTTTACATCAGGCAGACTGCACACGGCTCACAGCATCCAACCAACCCGAGTACAAGGATTCAGCCAACTCGGCTCTCATTTGAGGTTCAAACCGCTTCTCTCTTTGCCATTGACCGGACAATTCATCCAGGGATTTGAATATACCGACCTGCAATCCTGCGAGGTAGGCGACGCCAAGTGCCGTCGTTTCCGTTATTTCCGGACGATCTACAGTAATCCGTAAGATGTCAGACAAACATTGGCACACCCAGTCATTCGCGGCCATGCCGCCATCAACTCGAATCAATTCTGGCTCAACACCATCACTGGCCATTGCTGATAACAAATCCCGTGTCTGGTAACACACTGACTGCAATGTAGCCGTTACGATATCTTCGATTCCACTGTCTCGAGTTAACCCCAAAATGGCACCCCGGGCATTAGCATCCCAATAGGGCGCACCCAGTCCAGTGAATGCCGGAACCAGGTAGACACCATGGGAATCTGGATTCGCCATCGCAATCGCCTCGGTGTCCGCCGCATTTCTTATCAATTTAATACCGTCCCGTAACCACTGCACTGCTGCACCAGCGGCAAATATGCTCCCTTCAAGACCATAGGTGACCTTGCCGTCAATTCGGTATCCCACCGTGGTGAGCAATCTATTATCAGAGACAACGGCCGTTCCACCAGTATTCATAATGACGAAACAACCCGTGCCGTAGGTACTTTTTGTCATTCCTTCCGAGAAGCAGCACTGCCCTATTAGCGCCGCTTGCTGATCTCCGGCAATTCCTGCAATGGGAATCGCGGCCCCGAATAAGGACTCATCCGTCGAGCCAAAATCAGCGTTACAATCCTCGACTTCCGGCAAAAGGCATTCGGGAATATCCAACTTACCGAGTATATCCTTGTCCCATTCCTGACTGTGTATGTTGAACATCAATGTTCTGGAGGCATTGGTAGCATCCGTCTTGTGAGACCTCCCGCTTGTCAGGCGCCACAGTAAAAAGGAGTCGATTGTTCCAAATAAAAGATCCCCTGCTTCTGCTCGTTCGCGGGCACCTTCAACATTATCCAACAACCATCTCACCTTCGTTCCAGAAAAATAGGGATCGAGCAGCAACCCGGTTTTTTTGGTTACGGTGCTTTCAAATCCACCTGCTTTTAGCCTTTCACAATAGTCAGCCGTACGCCTGTCCTGCCACACAATCGCGTTGTGAATCGGTTTGCCTGTCTTTTTATCCCAGAGCACCGTGGTCTCACGCTGATTGGTAATACCAATAGCGGCAATATCACTGGCAGATATGCCTGTGGCTGAAATAACATCCTTGACGACTTTGACTGTCGTACTCCATATTTCTTCTGGGTCATGTTCCACCCAACCATCTTCCGGGAAATACTGGGTAATTTCCGCCTGCGAGACACCAAGAATTTTACTGGAGTCATTGAACATGATGGCACGAGTACTGGTCGTTCCCTGGTCTATTGCAAGAATATATGAGGACATATGCGGATTACCTTTTTTTTGTTGCCATTAATTTCAGATAGTATTTTTTGCTGCTAATTGTGACAAAAATTTATGGTTAGTTTTTATGGTTAGTTCTTATGGTAAACTCAATCCGACATAACCAGGGTTTCTTAAACTAGCCTAAAGTAAATAAACTCTACAATTCATCAAATTTACAACACCAATCTTTACTGGACCCATTGTATACTTAGCGAAGGTCGTTACTGCGAACCCGGATTGATGAGCCAGGTACATAATTTTCTGTTCCATCGGCTCGGCGACCCCGTCTAGGCGACCCCTTCCCTCCCCAGCGCTAGTCTCTCCAAATCAGGTATCTGGCTCATCAATCCTAACAACCTGCTTACGTCAAGACTTATGTCGAATCAAGGTTGGCTCTTGTAAATAGTTCTCGTGAATAGTTCTTATGACTGATTCCTCTCGTTTGATCTCTTTGAACCTTATCTGTCAATTGTCGTATCAACGGGTGTGGCTAACCTGATCTGGATTATGTCCTAATGTGGTGAAAATTCAATTCCGCTGGATGAATTGGTCGTGAAGCCGATCGAATATCGAAGTCCTGTAGTGAAACGAAATAGCCTCATCCAGGTGATTAAATATAAGAACTTAAGATAATGTTATGCTGTCATCATTGGCAGAATACTCCACACGGACAAATACGAACCAGTCTCACAATGACCTTCAAACTATTCCCACAGCCCAGGAAACAAAAATTTGTCTCAGGCAACCTGGAGATTGGCCCCAGAAAATATATCCGAATCATCAAACCCTGCCCAGGAATTCTAACAGACATCATCAGGCGCTTCTCGAATGCATCCTCTTTCGCTACAAGCATTACATTCGGGAACATATCTCCAACCCAGGTTTTATTAATCATCGACTCATCCAGCGGACCTTCAACGCCCGAAAGTTACCAACTCAAATGCAATAGCAACGGAATAACGCTCAACGCGAAAAGTGATTCCGGCATTTTCTATGGCCTGATGACATTGCAGCAAATTCTGGAACAAACCGGGAATGTCATACCATTCTTCACAATTCTGGATGAACCTGATTTCAAACACAGGGGGGTGATGCTGGACATCAGCCGCTGCAAGGTTCCATCGATGAAAACCTTGTTGCAGTTGATTGATCAATTTTCCTGCATGAAACTTAACCAGCTCCAGCTATATACAGAGCACACATTCGAATTCGTCAACCACAACCTGGTGTGGGCAAATTCATCGCCCATTACCGCCAGCGAAACACTGGAAATTCAGGACTATTGTCGCGCCAGGTTTATCGAACTTGTCCCAAGTCTCAATTCATTTGGTCATTTCGAGAGATGGCTACGCTACCCGGAATATCATTCCTATGCGGAATGCCCGGATGGTTTTACTCATCCTTTCTCGAACCAGCATCTCGAGTACGGGAGCACCCTGAAACCAAACCGGCAAAGCCTGAATCTTCTCGCCGAGCTTTATGACGAGTACCTGCCGTTGTTCGAGAGTGGGTATTTCA
>SMVB01071241.1_pt1 | contig 41766 bp, 32 predicted proteins | sample 2456461 | NCBI WGS metagenome assembly SMVB01 (sample SAMN11095934, study PRJNA526329) | marine sediment metagenome | biome: Marine sediment; feature: Surficial sediment; material: Deep marine sediment; isolation source: Hadal surficial sediment | place: Pacific Ocean | collected 2014-05 | depth...
AAACCCCTGCACCCTGGTGGGTTCTGCAGGCGCTTCTTCGTCACTATCACTACAAGCAAAAAGTAATAAACCAGCAACAGTGAACCACAAAATTCTCAAAAATGGTTTCATCCAAAATACCTTTTGTTTCTATTCCCCATCATTAAAACTGACCTTCACGCAATTTGAACACAAACAACTGACCTCCTGAAGGCACCATGGATGTGCGCGACCGGTTGCCAGAGCCAACAGCCAGAAAGGTCTGCCCATTGATCTGGTACACAATTGGCTGACTGCGAATTCCACCACCGGCATTAAATGTCCACAACTCTTCACCGGTCTCAGCATTCAGTCCAAATATCTTGCCTGAAGTGCTGCCGGAAATTACCACACCACCGGCCGTGCTAACAACACCAGCCCTAAGTTGATTTTCATCCATATAACGCCATTTAACTTCTCCGGTGTTCACGTCAATTGCTGTCAGATGACCGTAATCTTCGCCTTTGGAAGCGTCTGATTCCATGCTACCACCGCCCGTGTATGTCTGACCACGAACATAAACAGAAATGCCCTTACGCATCATCATGCAATTTTCTACTGTCGGAATGAAGGCCAATCCTAGCTCAGGATTAAGGGCTCCCGCCCAGGCACCATTCATGCCACCAGATAATCCAGGGCATATACGGTAGTCCGGGTTAGTCTGGGGTGAGGCCAATGGGTTAACAATTGGCCGGCCGGTTTCAGCATCAATAGTCGCCCAGTTCATTTGCTCCACATAGGGTTTCGCCGCAAGGAATTCCCCTGTTACCCGATCAAGAATATAGAAATAGCCATTTCGATTCGCTTGTACCAGGGCCTGTCGCTCCCTGCCTTCAAAAGTTATGTCGACCTGGAAGATAGTGGTATTACCGTCATAATCCCAAACATCATGAGGGGTGAATTGAAAATGCCATTTGTATTCCCCGGTGTCCGCATCCACTGCCAGCACACTGTCAGAATACAAGTTATCACCAGCCCTATCGTCGCCGTTCCAGTCCGGCGAAGGATTGCCAGTAGTCCACATTATGGTATTGGTAGCCGCATCATAAGCGCCGACTGACCAGGTTGGGGCGCCTCCCGTCATCCAGGAGTCACCTGCCCAAGTGTCATTACCAGGCTCTCCCTCACCTGGAATGGTATAAACGCGCCAGACTCTTTCCTGTGTATTCAGGTCATAAGCATCAAAAAATCCACGTACACCGTACTCACCACCTCCTATTCCGATAATGACCATGTTTTTCACAATCAGCGGCGCCGCTGTCGAACTGAATCCGTAACTGTGCTCTTCAATTTCAATGTCCCACAGAAGTTCCCCGGTAAAACGGTCAAAGGACAGTAAGTGCGCGTCCAATGTGCCCATAATTATCTGATCACCATAAATTGCTGCGCCACGATTGGCAGGACCGCAGCAAATTCTCAAGTCTTCCGGTTGCGGGTGATCGTAACGCCAATACAATTCACCAGTCTCTGCATTAAGTGCCATCAGATGATTGTAGCTAGTAGTCATGTACATGATGCCGTCGTAGACAATCGGTGACATAGCGAACTGCCCATCGGTACCGGTTGGGAATGACCAGGCGACCTGCAGGTTCTGTATGGTTTCTGGATTCAGCTCTTCCACCGGGCTATGACGATAATTTCGATAGTCTCCACCGTAATGCAACCATTGCTCTGGGTTAGCCGTACCGCTAGCCAGGTTTTCAATTGTTACCGGCCCCAGGCCAGTTCCAATTGGCTCTTCATTAAGCCAGTGGTTGGTCGGCTGGCGCGCCAGCAAAGCCGCATCGACCTCCGAATCATCTTCGTCAACTTCAGACGTGTCAGTCTCGCCTGCTTCAGGTGTCGGCGTAGTAGTGACTATTTCGGTCTCGCTCGATTGTTCTGAGCAGGCCGCTAGTATCGACAGAAGCAGTAGAAGAGCGATGCATTTGTTAGTAGATATTGATTTAATAAGCATGTAGTTGCCTCGTTATTACTCATGACAGCGTTAGCTGCTGAATAAAAGCTTTTGATTTTGTTATCGATTGAGAAGCACGGCAGAATAAAACAGTCTCCCACCATATTTCAACTGAAATATACAGACCTGACCACGTGGATAATGCGCAACCATCTCCAACGGAGTATATTAAGTCCATTGATCCGCGAATTTAGACAGGTCGTACCGTTACAAAATATCACCATTTCATAATGACCAGAACAAAGGGCAATGGGTGGATAATTTCCAGCTTTCCTTGCTTATTAAGGTCTACTGCCGAGGTTACCGCTCATGAAACGCCTAACTCAACTTGGACTTGGAGTATTTCTTAGTCTTGCACTTGTGAGCTGTGGAGATCCCCAATCAACACAGACAGCGATGTCAGATTCCGGAGCCGGAACCATTGTAAGAGTGGATCCAGCAGTAGATACACTCATTCCCGTGGATGCCCGTATTGAAAAACTGGCCGACAATTTCGCCTTTACCGAAGGTCCAGTATGGCACCGTGGTCTTGACCATCTCATGTTCAGCGATTTACGCAGTAACGCGATTCATATTTGGGATGCTGAGGGCGGGTTGCGTACTTTCATGCAGCCCGTGTTTGAAGGCCAAAGTGAGACGACTTCGGTGGGTTCTAACGGACTGAATATTGACTCAGATGGGCGCCTCATTTTGATGGAACACGGGAACAGACGTGTTTCTCGACGTGAACGAGACGGATCCATGACTGTACTGGCCGACAATTATCAGGGACGGCGACTCAACAGCCCCAATGATTCAGCTTATAAATCAGATGGCTGGTTGTATTTCACCGACCCTCCTTACGGACTCGCCGGGCTGGAGAACGACCCAGCTCGGGAACTGGACTTTAACGGAATCTATCGGTTGAGTCCGGACGGGCAGCTCTTATTACTTGAAAGAAATCAGACACGACCGAATGGAATTGCCTTTTCTCCTGATGAAAGAACTCTTTATGTAGCAAATTCTGATGCTGCAAATAAAGTGTGGATGGCCTACGAGGTTATGGACGATGGAACATTGGGCACTGGTCGAGTGTTTTACGATGTGAATGATCAGACCGAAGAAGGGGCCGCCGATGGCATGAAGGTTGATGTGAACGGTAACCTTTTCGCTACTGGACCGGGTGGTGTGTGGATCTTTAGCCCGGAAGGCAGACATCTAGGCACTATCAAACCTGACGAAGTCCCGGCCAATGTAGCCTGGGGCGATGATGGCAGTACGCTTTATATGACAGCACGAACTGGGCTGTACAGAATCAAACTTTCCACCAGCGGAAGGATTCCTTAACGCATCACTGACTAATTCTTTTCAAGGTGATCAACCGGAGAAATCAATGTCACAGAAAATTGCACCATTTTTATTGAGCTTTTGTCTGCTTATTGTTTTTGGCTATTCATCACTTACCAACGCACAATCCACTATGCCCCAACCCAATCAACAGATAGCGCTGGTTACTGGTTCCACCAGCGGTCTGGGTCGGGAACTCGCCATGCGACTCAGCGATATGGGTATGTTCGTTGTTGTCCATGGCCGTAACCAGCAGCGAGGGTTGGAAGTTGTTGCGGAGATAGAAAAAAGAGGCCGTGGTGGCGCCCACTTATATGTTGCAGATTTTGCCTCTATTGATCAAATACGTGGCCTGGGAGAATTCATACTCAATAATTATGATCGCTTGGACATATTGGTAAACAATGCCGGCATAGGTTCGTCTCCCAACGAGAGGCTAATTTCCGAAAACGGCCACGAATTACGCTTCCAGGTGAATTATCTTTCTCATTTCTTATTGACCGATATGCTGTTACCTCTTTTAGCTGAAGCGTCACCATCCCGTATTGTCAACGTCGCTTCCGGGGCACAGCAAGCAATTGACTTCAATGATGTAATGATCGAAAACAATTTCAGTGGGAGACGAGCTTACGCCCAAAGTAAACTTGCCCAGATCCTATTTACCATCGAGCTTGCTGGTCGTCTGGAGGGTACAGACATCACAGTCAATGCGCTGCATCCGGCAACTTATATGGATACCAATATGGTGCGGGCCCTAGGAGCCACACCAAGAGCGACAGTAGATGAGGGTGCCGATGCAGTCATGCAGTTGATTACCGAGGACGTAGGCACTGGCGGTTACTTCAATGGACAGCGATCCGCCAGGGCCCGCGGACAGGCCTATGATGAAGAGGCGCGCGCTGACCTGTGGCAATTAAGTGAAGCGTTAACAGGATTAACTAATCGCTGATTAATCTGTCTCACTATGCGCGGTTTGACAATTCCAGCAAATTTCAAATTGTGCAAAATTTTGTTCACCACATTTTGCACAATCCCAGTCGAGCTTTTGGATGGTCTGATTAGAATTCTGTTGTTCTTCAATCAGCTGGGCTGCCAGTTGTTCATCGGCCTCGTTGAAAATCCATACTTCGGGATTACATTCGGTCACCGGTATCCCTCCCTGGGCGGAGTGCAGGGAATCGTTTCTTACCTCAGCTTTGATTGAATTACTTTGCAGAATATTATTAACGTGCCAGGCGAGTGCAATATTGTCCGCCGTAAAAACTCTTTTCATAATAATTCAGTCCTGTAGGTAATAGCTGTTTTCTTTCAGAACGATAAACCATCGGTTAGACTATGAGCAGAATTTATTAACCATTGGCTCCCTGGGAAATTGTAAAAATGTTTGAACAACTTCAGTCTACTATTTCATCCATTGTGGCTGTTTTCGGTGATAACCTTTTAATTCAAGCACTGGTGGTTATTGCGCTATCGATCCTGATAGCTTGGATTTTCGACCACATTATTATTACCCGTTTGAAAAAACTGGCGCTCAAAACCCATTTTGAACTTGATGACCATCTGATCGACTTTTTACATTCACCCATCTTTAACAGCATCCTGTTACTTGGAGTTGCCAGTGCAACTCTGATTTTTTCGCCATCAGAGCCTTATCTCGGCATCATCTTTTCTATAATCAAGTCATTTTTACTGATCGTCTGGGTCATATTTCTCTTACGCAGCAATCGTATTTTGCTGACTCGTATTGCCGCAAACGAAAAAAGAATAAAAGTAGTTCATCAACAGACTCTTCCCCTGTTTCTGAATCTGATCAATATTATCATTGTGGTACTGGCAGTTTATTTTTTATTTTCTGCCTGGAGTATTGATATGACAGCCTGGTTGGCGTCTGCAGGAATTGTTGGCATCGCTATCGGGTTTGCGGCCAAAGATACTTTGGCCAATCTCTTTTCAGGTGTGTTCATCATGGCTGACGCTCCCTATAAGATTGGTGATTTTATTGTTCTGGATACAGGTGAGCGCGGAGAAGTAACTCACATCGGAATTAGAAGTACCCGAATTCTTATGCGCTCGGATGTCGAGGTAACCATCCCAAATTCGGTAATGGGGAATACCAAAATCATCAACGAGTCGGGTGGTCCCCATGAAAAATACCGTGTCAAGATTCCTGTTGGTGTAGCTTATGGTTCGGATATAGACGAAGTACGGGAAATCCTAATGAACATTGCACTTACTGAAGCGGACGTATGTGCTGATCCTGAGCCCAGGGTACGATTTCGTCTTTTTGGTGCATCAAGCCTGGACTTTGATTTACTGGTCTGGATCATTAGACCCGTTTTACGTGGTAGCGTAGTAGACAAACTGAATTGTGAAATCTACCGAAAATTCGCTGAGCACAACATTGAAATTCCCTACGCTAAGCAGGATGTCTATATCAAGGAGTTTCCTTCAAAGGACTGATTTTTTTGTCACATCAAGAAGTAGCTAGAACCAGCTTCATGGTACCTTGTAGGCCACTAGTGCGTCAGTTGCTGCGACCACCACGTATTGCTCCCCGTCAGCTGTCATATAAGTCATCGGGTTGGCGTTCCCTCGGTTGTCGAGCGTAGTCTCCCAAAGCAGCGTCCCTGTCTTGGTATCAAGGGCTCGGAAACGATTGTCATCAGTTGCCGCGATGAAAAGCAGGCCACTGGCTGTCGCCAGGACAGCGGCGCGACCAGGTCGACCGGTATTCTGTTGTCCAGCCGGTAAACTTTCGGAGAGACCTATTGTCTGTCTCCAGGCAATGTCTCCTGTAGTAGTGTCGACTGCAGTCAACTGGCCCCAGGGTGGCTTTTGACAGGGCAGGCGTTGTTCACCGATTTCAACATCGAAATTGCCGGGTCGGGGTCCTCTTCTCCGGTACGGGAGTGCGGCACCTTCTGCAGCATCCTCCATCCATCCGAAAGAGCCAACGTTGGTTGCGAAAACGAATACAAACTTGGAATTAGGATCAAACGCAACACCACCCCAATTCGGGCCACCAGTCAGGCCAGGAAATAACAACGTAGTTGCTCCTTCATCAGGATTGGGTCGATACACCCAGGGTGTAAAAGGTCCCAGGTTTTCGATTTCACCAATGTTTGCAACCAGTTCAGCGCATGCAGTTGCGTGCGCGGCAGAGGTATCCGCAGCAGAAACCAGGTCAGCAGAAGTGTAACTGACACGCGCCATGGGAGGCGGTTTCACTGGAATTGGCTGGGTAGGATAGGTTTGTTCTTCGGGCACATTACTTTGTGGCATAGCACGCTCGACTACACCATAAACCGGCTCGCCGTTTTCACGGTTAAGAATATAAAGGTAACCCGATTTAGTGGTTACGCCCAATGCCGGTATCGTTCCCTGTCCGGTTTGAATATCAAATAATGCAGGTGGAGCCGGTGGATCATGATCCCATAGATCATGATGAATGGTTTGGAAGTGCCAGACATACTCACCACTTAGAATATTCACCGCGACGAGGGAATTTGCAAATAAATTGGAACCACCCCGGTCACCGCCATAGCCAAAGGGAATCGGCGAGGCTAATGGAATATAAAGTAATTCCCGTTGCTCATCCATGGTGAAATAAAACGGCCAGGCATTGGCTCCAAGGCGCCCAACCCAGCTGTCTCCTTCCCAGGTTTCATGACCAAGACTTCCCGGTTGGGGCACTGAGCTGAATTCCCAGATTTTGTCACCACTGCGTGCATCGAACGCACGGGCATTGCCAATTCCGCCAGCTGCACCTTGGGGCGTATTTGCACCAACTACAACAATGTTTTTGTAGACAAGTGGAACCGAATTATAGGGAATCACCATATCGATCTCACCGGACTGGCCAAAATCTTCAGCGATAGCGCCAGTAGCAGCATCTAAAGTTACCAATCGTCTTCCTGCCGTGAAAAAAACTCGTGGGGGAATACCGTTGTCACCTGCCCAATAGGCTACGCCGCGACGAGATGGAGCCCCATCAGTTACAGTGTGGCGCCATATTTCTGTGCCCGTGACCGGATCAAGGGCGACAATTCGGCCCGCCGCCGGAACATACATCACATCATTTACCACAATTGGCGTGGCCTGGGAATTAGGCCCCCGGGTATTTACGGCTGTGTTGCTATCGACGGCTAACGAGTAATTCCAAACCTGACTCAAGTTTGCAACATTGTCAGCATTGATAGCGGTTAAGGTGGAATAACCAGTTCCCGCCAGATTACCCCGATACATTGGCCAGCCAGTTGACTCCTGTGCAACCATCTCCTGCGAGAATTGAACAAAAATCGAAGTAAGAGCAACAAGCAGCGTACCTCGCATAGAGTGGAACTTGGTTGAATTCATAACGTCTCCTGATTTTTAGCGCTTGCTAGTATGCTTCAGTTCCATCATTTTATTTCTGCCGCGGATCAACATCCAGTACTGGTTCAATTTCCACTTTCGAGCCTTCCCATACTTCGTCTTCAGAATTATAAATATTAGGTTTACCGCCACCCCACCAGTTATTCCGCGCGGTTACTCGATATTGAGGGACTCGCATCTCGCCTCGTTGATTATCAATAAATCGATTATTCCCTAGACTGCCAAGTGCGCCGCCACCAAAGTCGATAGTGGCTGCATGGCCATCATCTCCACCACGATTATTCATGACAAAACCGTAACCCGTTGAACCGACAATATCGCTATATTCAACCAGTAACGTTGTGCTACCGCCGCTGCCGGGAACCCCCTGTAAGTTCAGGGAAATTGCGCCACCTCCTTGTCGCGGATTACCTCCAACAATTCGGCTATTTCTTATCTCATAGGTTAATTCAGAATTTCTACCCGAATTTGAGAACTGGATGGGATCGGTAACCGAATTCTCGATAACGCTATCAAGAATTTTCAATGTCAATTTGCAATTTGTGCACCAATTGGCTTTGTCAGGTCGAGGCTCCCCAAACATGTACGCCTCAATGCCGGTGTTCGATTGATTACCAACTTGTTTAGTATTTTGAAAATGATAATTACGAATCACCATGATTTGTTCAGATTGCCCCATTAAATAGGGAATAATGCTGTCGGAATTTCTGTCACCCAGACCTATATTATCTGCATTCGAATCCAGGATAATAGTTTCAACCCGGCTGGTATTTTGAGTTCGAACAAAATAGGCACGGCCACCAAGATCTGAAAAATCATTTCCCTGAAAACGGTAGTTGCCTTGACTGTTGCCGGAGTGAAATACCCGAATGGCACCTAGATCATCGCCATTGTAAAAACCACTGTTCTCTATTATTACATTATCAATATTACCTTCGGTTGCATCCAAAGAGATGGAGTACACCAAGCCGCGCTCATCTTCTATATGTTCAGTCGCGTTACCTGTAAAGGTGGTGTGATGAATGTATGTCCCAGAATAATTTGTACCGAGCGCCGAGATCGCGTAGTTGCTCATATCCATGAAATGTATCCCAGCCACCTCGTTATGATCTGCTAACTGAACCATTACTCCATCCAAGACCGAGGAAGTATTGGTCAATTTGACTCTATCATCCTCAGCCTCAGCAAGATTACCACTGGAATCAATGCCAAGTAATTTTTGCCCAGACTTGAGTGCAATCCCTCCATTGAGCTCGCCGATCCCATTACCTGAGACCAAGTAAATAGTGTCACCTGCCACAGAAATTGCTTCAGCCTCGACAAGTGATCTGAAAGGTCTGCTGGAACTGCCGTCTCCATTTGCACCAGAGCCTGCCGAAACGTAATAAGATTTTGCTTCAACATCGCTAAAATTCTGGCTCGTTGATAGAGGAGAGATAGTCAGAAACAGAACTACAATTGCTGACACAGAAATTAACCGAAAGGAGTCGTACCCTATTGGGCGGAGTCTGGATTGTGGAAACTGGTTCATACCGGTTTCTCCCTTATTATTATGTTGATAATACCAGCCTATGCGAAAATCAATCGAGCTTGTCGACCATAACAGGCATGCGTGCAATTTGACAAAAAAAATTTTGCCGCCGCGCAATAGGCACAATACCGAGTACTATGCCTGGCACTAACAATTCATCTTTAAAATAACTTTGTGCTTCTGCTGAACTAGACTAGGCCGTCTAAATAGGCGGCAGCAGAGCTGGCGGGAAAGACAATAGAGTCGATTTTATTCATCTCGGTACCTAAATGATCACGCAGTACGGTTTTAAACAGCGATCGCATGTCAGTTGTGGGCCTCAGGTCACGTCCCTGGAACAAGTTGCCGCTGGCCAGTCCTGGCCATTGTCCTAGGACTTTACCGCCATTCACCGACCCTCCTAATAAAAATGCCACACCTGCAGTTCCGTGGTCGGTGCCTTGTGTGCCATTTACAGCGGCAGTTCTACCGAACTCAGTGACGACAACCACTACGGTATTGTTCCAGCTAGTTCCTAACCCTCTTTTCAGTCGTGCCAGACCTTCATCCAATTCAGTGAACTTGCGAGCCAGCTGTCCTTGGGTAGCTCCCTGGTTGGCATGGGTATCCCAGCCGCTGCTTTCCATTACCGCTATAGCAGGTCCATGCTCCTGTGACATAAATTTCGCCGTGGCATCAATCATGACATTAAAATTCTGCCCTGGCCTTCTAGACCTGTTCATTGAATTTTCGCCAACCATATCCCTTGCCAACAGTGCCTGCTCCAATTTGGCGCCAAGAAATTCATCCTCGCTATATAATCTCTGCAACCTGGCCATTGTGCTGTCACTTGGGACTGGTAAAATTGCCGGTGCCCAGGAGCCGACTTCTGCATCACCTAACAAAACAGCAGGTACGGCTGGACCAATTGCCATAGCAGGACTGGCATTGGTATTTTTGCGATTACTTTGTCCAATTAAAGGGACACAGCGATTAAGCCAACCAGATTCCGCTTGATCGGGACCGTCCAACCCTATTTCCAAGACGTTCTGGCCATCAAAATGCGACCTCTGTCGATAGGGACTGGCTACAGCATGACAAATCGCCAACTCCGATTCCTGGTACAGATTGAATAAGTTACTAAAGGAGGGGTGTAGACCAAAGAAACTGTCCAGTTTGTGCAACTCATTCTCAGCAGGCAATAGTGACCCTCGCAATCCGGTTAATGCCGGGTCACCATAAGGTGCTACTGCCGCCAAGCCGTCCATTGCGCCACGTAGAATGACCAGGATAAAACGCTTGTCTCCTGAGGCCGCATAAGCTGCAAACGACAAGCTGGGTATCATGGAGAGAGAAGAGACTAGAGGAATTGCAACCAGGCTCTTCAGCAACTGTCTTCGCTTGTAATTGACTTCCCTTTGCTTATCGGCTCGCATAATTTATCTCCACTGAAAATCCGGGCTGGCAAACAGTAATGCCAACCCTTGATTACGAGATTCGGCTCGAGTAATTGCCAGCTTCAGTTGTTCGTTCTCTGGCATAATTGCTGCGTAGAGGTCCAAAGGATTAAGCCGATTAGAACTGTGTTCGGCGATTTCGTTGGCCCATTCGATTCTCTTCAACAATGCATCGGGGCTGCCCCAGTGATCTGCATCATCAGGCCATCCTGCAGGTGAATTCGCAGTAAAAGGAACTTGATTAAAACCTGTCAGGGCTTGTGACATCGAATTGTAGGCTCGCAGGTCTCGACCATCGCTAGAATTGGTACTCATAGCACGGGCTATGGACACGATATATTCTTCCGGCGTTTTTAGCTTTTTAAACTGAGGTTGCCATGCTTCATCCAGGTCCACCAGGGCTTCATGAATCGCTGGCAAGCTACCACCACTTTCGATAAATACATTTTCAATTCTGGCGATTGCCGCCAACGGTGGCTCATCCGCAACGAAATGAGTAACCAGCTTAGTGGCAACATGCCTGGCAGTGGCGGGATGCTGAGCTAGAAATTTGAGGGCATTTTCACCCTGCCTGACACCATTACCCCTATAGTTTTTACCCATCAGCACATGGGTACCGGGCTCATGCATTGGCTGCGTAAAACGAAACTTGCCTGGATTCTGATTACCCGCCCTAGGACGGTTGCTTCGCTGCCATGTTACAGTCCATCCGGTTATCATTTTTGCCAGACTGGTTACATCGGTTTGTGTATATCCACCCTTTACCGACAATGTGTGAAGTTCTAGAATTTCTCGTGCCAGATTTTCATTTAAACCCCGATCCCGGCGTCGCCCTATGTCTGAATTGGGCCCAATGGAATTATCATTATCGAGATAAATAAGCATGGCAGGATGTTGTTCAACCGCCATTAACATAGAGGTAAAATCTGCTGCCAGATTGCTACGGATTGCTTCGTTTTCGTAGGGAACAGCAATAGTGCGCAATACCGCTTTCTGACCGCCAGACACCGCAACTGTGAAGTGATTTGACCAGAATCGCAGCAATCGTTCTGCAAAAGGCTGCTCGGTTTCAATAGCGACCTGTAGTCGAGTGCGCAGCTGTTCACGGCTTAGCCTGATACTCTCGCGACGATTGTTACGTTGCCTATCCATGAGTGTCTGTCCATCTGCGCTACGAGCCATTGCTCTGCGTTCTTGACGCCAGGCTCCTTCTTTCACGAGCATTGTCTGAGAGGCAGGCAGGTTTTGCATGGCAAGCGGAATTTGATCGATGGTTTCGAGCTGATCCTTTAGCCAGGCCTTCGGGTCTTTACTAATGACATCAATTTCGCCTGGCCTGGGGCCATAGCCAAATCGATTGGCAGCGACATAACCAGCGGTCTCCAAAAAATCACCGTTCATTGCGACAGACCTGATTCATAGCGGGATAAAGAAAGGGTTCAAATAACATATACCTTTCTAACGCGAATGTCTTTCTGTGGTTTACAGGAATTGCTTAGTGATTTCAGCTAAGCCGCTCGAACCCCATAAGGCTTCCGTCGCCAGTAGTGTTTGCTGAAATAAATATTACTGTCGGCGTCGGAGTAACGTAAATTAACACCTTCTATCGCAGCCTAGTTAGGAGCCTCTGGTCAGTCACAGTCACTGAGGGAGGGAATATTGATCACTAGGGAACAGGCAAAGAAAAGCGGACACGAAGTCCGCCGTTCCCCCCTTAGATCCCAATTCACATAGCCGTGAACCAGGATCAAAATATTGTATTTGCTCGGGGCGCGATTATATCGAGCATTCGTTCGTTTTTTCAAGCCTTGAATTGAAATTTTTACAAAAAGTAGCAAAAAATCAATCAATCGCTATTTTCAGCGCCCAGTGCTTGAAATGTAATCAATAGCTGCGGAAGCAGCGTAAGAGAGCCGGTCAGAGCGACCAGCATGGCTACGCTGGTTAACAGACCGAACACAATGGTAGGAATAAAATTAGACATGGCCAGGATGGAAAAACCGGCCACAATCGTCATGGAAGTAAAGTACATTGCGCGACCAATGCTGTTATGGCAGAAAAACATGGTTTCTCGGTAATTTCCAATGCGCGGAAATTCCCGACGAAAACGATGCATGTAATGAATCGTGTTATCTACACCAATACCAACGGAGATGGCAGCAATAGTAATAGTCATAATATCCAGTGGTATATTCAGCCATCCCATCAAACCCAACACAAAGGCGGCGGCAATTATATTGGGAATAATACATATCAATGCAATCTTCAAAGACCTGAACAAAACCACGAACATCAGCATGATGGCGAACAATACGACTCCGAGAGTTAAAATCTGAGATTGAAACAGGCTTTGTAGTACATTGTTATACATCACCAGGATTCCAGTGAGTTGTACTTGATCATCGTCAAATCCAAATTGCTCTTCCAGACCTGCTTCTATCCGTTGCAACAACTCATTTCGATTGAGGTCTTCAGCTGATTCAATAACCCTGACATTAAAACGTAGTTGATTTTCATCAATGGATACAAAAGGATTAAGTACTGTGTCCTTCAGGGTTTGTGGAATACGAGTATAAAGGAGCGACCATAACAAACCATCTACAGGTTGGTTACCGTTCAGTTTTTCTGCTAACTGAATAACTGCACCAAAGGATAATACCTTGCCGGTTTGAGGGTCTTCATCCAAGTACTCGTGTATTGCTTTTACCAGGTCCATCTTCGGCCCAGTGAACCAATAAGAATCTTCGTCACCAGCAGGTTCATCACCAAAACCGAAACCATCGTCAAACCCATCGTCCGCTTCAGCTTCTACGTCTGGCAAGTTAACCAGCACATCAAAAGACAGTGTGCCCCCCAGCTTTTCGTCAAACAAACTCATTCCCTGATATATTTCTGTATTCTCTCGAAAGTAATCGATAAAACTATTCTCAACCCGCAACTGACTCAATCCTGCCACACTGAATAAAAATACCAATGTGTACACAACCAGCACTTTGCCCTTTAAACGATCGGTCAGATTCGCCAGTGCAGAAGTCAAATTAAGCTTCAAATCCGAAGACAAGTGGCTTTCATCTTTTTTCAATATGCTCATCACGGCAGGGAACAAAGTAAATACCACCACCAAAGCTGTCGCAACCCCCATCATCATCATCCAGCCGAAAGTAATGATCGGTAATATTCCACTCACTATCAGTGAACCAAAAGCTACTGCTGTAGTGAGCGCTGTATACAAACAAGGCCTGTACATGCTGAGTACCGCATGTCGTAACAACTTGCTGTGACTACTAAAGTGCCTGGTCGCCCTCAATTCACGGTATCGCACAATAAGGTGCACAGTTAGAGAAATAGTTATGATTAATAACAATGAGATAAAGTTGGAAGAAACAACAGTTACTCGCCAGTCCATAAGACCCAGTATTCCGACCATGATAATGCCGGCAACTGCACAACAGGAAAGTGGTAAAACAACCCAGCGTATTTTGCGAAATATCAATCCAAGGGCAAAGACAATAAGAATCACTACGGCAAAACTAAAGGTGCTGAGATCCCCCCTGACAAAAGTGACCAAGTCATCGGCGATCATTGGTGCACCACCGAGATAAATTTGTGCGCCATCTCGGTACCTGTCCAATGTTTCACGTATGGTAGCGATATTTTCACGCTGCCGGTCGGATGCAATCACGCTATGGACAGCGTATTCGGCCTCAACCTGACTGAGTTCATCAGCTTCTTCGATACTCAGTGTCCGTTCTCGGCTCAGTGTTCTTAAGGTAGTACGCCGATTTATCAATGACCGGGCAGTCTGGTCAATGGAAAAACTCACCAACATACCAGCTGTATTGCCGTCCGGACTGATAACGGCATTTCTGAACACCGGGTTGGTTATAATTTCTTCACGGGCTGCCACCAGATCAATGTCCTCATCCATCAGGGTAAGGTAATTTTCAGATATTCCGATTAGTTGAGTATCTTCGAAAACAGGCACATTCAATATGCTGTCAACAGACTCCACCCGGTCGATAACCAATAATTCTTCTCGAAGGGCCGCAAGCCGATTCAGTTCTTCCCTATCGAATAGATTGCCCTCGGGTGTGTAGGCCACAGTGACTGCGTCTCGTATACCATAACGAGTGTTCATCTGACGGGAAAACTCCAGGTCCGGGTCATCTTCTAGTAGTAGTGAATCGGCAGACGCATCGAGCCGAAAATTTTGTGCATGCCAGGCAAAGAAGGCCACCACAAGGAGCAAGAAAGTAATAACAAGGTAAGGTTTGCCAAACACAAAATTACGGTAAAGTCTGGCGGCAAAAGAAAACATCACGGTTATTCCAGCTGTAGGTTTCACTCCATTTATTTGCCCGACCCCCAGTTTATCTTTGGCTCAAGGCTGGCCAGGGCAAAAACCTAACTATACGCGTTTGACTAGAATATTGCGATTGCACTTAACTTAAGTCCAAACGCTGACTTTTTGATTACTCGGGACAACAAAAAACCGAGGCATTAAAAAATACTCCGGTTTTTGTAGTTTGATTACTGCGCCGAATTTAGTTTTCGGACTGTTCTGCTTGTACTTCTAATCGTCTGGCTCCACCCATAATGCCAGGAAAGGCATAGTTTCCTTCGTGGCAGGCATATTCGTATATGGGTTCATTCAAAGGACGACGATTCATGGCAATCTCTCCAGTCCATTCGCTTCGATAAGACAAAGAGTCTTCCAAGGAGAAGCTATATTTAATCTTGTCCTGTTCAAGCAACTCAAAACGCTCGGTAACCACAAGTTGTTCAGAACTGCCACCATAAGATTGTTGAGGATGAAAATTTCTGGTTTTGACTACCAAAGTATCACCTTCCCAGTACCCTATTGAATCTCCCATCCACTTGTCAAAATCAGTACCGTAGTGCTCCTGATCAAGGCGCACGATCCTCGCATCATGAACCATTTCAACCAGGATCATGATGTGGTCGGCGGTCTGTACAATCTGATAGTTGTTGTTATACATGACCGGCAACATAGGCGGGCCGGAACTAGATCCGAACGACAACAAGCAGCGCTCCGCTAAAGGCCGTAGTTCAAGGTCATCATACGGCTCAACTCCTGGCATGGCCCGCCATTGCGATCGTAAATCATGTCGGGGACGCCCACCTTCAAGATAGGGAATCTGGCCATCAGAGGGATCCACCAAGATTGAAGTGCGAAATTCACCGTTTATCTGTATTACGTTAGTTCCTCGATCGATCCAAAATCCGTTATAGCCCGCATTGGTGTTGCCATCGGTAGGCGCAACACGCTCGGGATCACTTGGCGCACTGTATCGCGTAATACGCGCTCGCCATCCTGCCTCCTGATCAGAAGCTTCGGCTTCTGTTAGAAAACCTTTTTCCCCGAAATCCGCGGGCCTCTGCATTGGAGTCTGGGTGGCATTTGTCCAGATGCCCTGCAGATCGGGCCGGCCGTCTGGCATCCGGGGCATAGTCCATTGTTCCTGGGCACTAACCTGGGTCATTCCCAGGGCACCGCAAATTAAAACGGTGATTATTGTATTTTGGCGACTAATCGCCGGACTGTTTTTCGTTCCCATAGTTTTACTCCCAACCTGCCCTGACAACCTAATCCAAGGGGATCTTAATTTGCCGATTCGCTGGTAAGCATACCCTCAGTTCCATGCCCGAACAATATCAATAGTGGCCTAATGCCTCACCATAAATGTTCAAACGCGCCTATAATTCTGCTCAAAGCTGCCGTATTTACCCTATAATTCGCCCTATACATCGATTATGTCAAAATTTTGCAAATCATTATGCGATTTTTCAAGACTATTTCTGGCATACTGCAGGGCATAAAAAGGCAAAATGTGAAACTTTCTGTAACGATCAATTGTCGTTAGCCCTGGAAACCTGATACCATTTTGTTCTAATTTCGATTAGGCACAAAAGAGTAGAGTAAGGAGCATAGTATGAAGCTGGTTAGCAAATTACTGATCGCGGGTTTACTGTCAGCCATTAGCAATCTGGCTATGGCGGACGAGTGGTTGCGAACCATTCCTGAGTTTTCTCTCACTGATCACCTTGGTGCGACTCATAGTCTTGATCAGTACCAGGATAAGAAATTTTTAGTTTTTTATGTCCAGGGAAATGGTTGTCCCATTGTCCGTATCGCCCTACCTAATTTGCGGGAAGTCCGCGATGAGTTCGAAGACAAGGGAATAGAATTCCTGGCTTTTAATGCCAACATCCAGGACGATCTGAAACGCATCGCTCAGGAAGCTGAAAATTTCAGTATCGATTTCCCGATCTTAAAGGACGAAGGACAAAAGCTGGCAAAAGCCATGGGTGTCGAAAGAACCGCGGAAGTGTTCATCGTTAACCCAAGGACCCGCGACGTATTATTCCGCGGACCGATTAACGATCAGCTGGGTTATGAAACGCAGAAAAACCAAGCATCAGCGCACTACCTTAAAGACGCTCTTAACACAGTGTTGGCAGGTGGAACGGTCGATATGGATGATATCCCAGATTCCAAGGGATGCCTAATCGCCATATTCGATACCTGATACCGGATATACCACAGCAAAAAAAGGGACAGCACTGTCCCTTTTTTTATTTTTTAATTTCGGTATTTGGCTTATTAACTCTCGGCAAAAGATCGCTCGATTACATAGTGTCCCTTGATACCATGTCGAGACTCCTTGAATCCATTGCTGTCCAGGATACGACAGGTATCTTTTAACATGGACGGACTGCCACAAATCATGAAGCGATCGCGCTCAACCTGCGGAGTTGGCAATCCCACATCACTGTATAATTTGCCCGCCGCCATAAGGTCGGTCAGCCTGCCTTGGTTCTGGAAAACCTCTCGCGTGACTGTTGGATAGTAAATCAGTTTTTCCCGCACCTGGTCCCCGAAAAACTCATTGTTGGGCAACTCCTGGTTGATAACATCCTGATAAGCAAGGTCTGACACATGCCTGACGCCATGAGCAAGAATGATCTTGTCGAAGCGCTCATAGGTTTCAGGATCTTTGATAATGCTCATGAAGGGTGCAAGGCCGGTCCCTGTGCTCAGCAGGTATAGATGCCGCCCTTCCAGCAAATGATCAATGACCAAAGTACCGGTGGGTTTGCTACTGACAAACAACTCATCTCCCACATTGATATTTTGCAAGCGTGAAGTCAAAGGTCCGTCCGGTATTTTTATACTGAGGAATTCCAGTTCTTCATCGTAGTTTGCACTGGCAATACTGTAAGCCCTCATCAATGGTTGGCCTTCCACTTCCATGCCTACCATGACAAAGTGACCATTCTCGAATCGCAGAGTACGGTCCCGTGTGGTGGTAAAGCTGAACAAGGATTCGTTCCAGTGTCGAACACTGGTAACATTTTGTTTGGAAACTGCCGCCATTTATCTTATCCCTTCAAATGTGAACGAGGCTGATACTAAATACATTGCCAGCATCTTAAACCTCAGTTAACATATCTGTAAAATTGATTATTTTTATATAGTTAATCTATTTATTAGATACTTGACTCTTCATGACCGGGATTAAGCAATGCGATTTACGCTTCGTCACTTACAGGTTTTTCTTGCAGTGGCCCACCATGAAAATGTGACCCATGCCGCGAACAGCCTGGCGTTATCACAGTCCGCTGCCAGTACTGCATTGAAGGAATTTGAACAACGATTCGATATCCGGCTATTCGACCGGGTTGGAAAGCGTTTGCAACTTAACGAGTTAGGACAACTGATTCGCCCGCGAGCAGAAGCCTTGTTTGCCCAAGCTGCTGAGTTCGAACGAGAGCTAACTGAGAACACTGATATTGGTCATCTCAAAGTGGGCGCTACCCTGACTATTGGCAACTACCTTGCAGTGGAGATCATGGCACGTTTTATGGCGCAACATCCGCAAGCAAGGGTGGCGTTAACAGTGGAAAACACGCAAGCTATTGCCAACAAAGTAAAAAACTTCGAGCTGGACCTGGGGCTGGTTGAAGGAGAGCTGCAGGACCCGGAATTAGAGGTATTGCCCTGGCGAGATGATGAATTGTCACTGTTCTGCGCGCCCGACCATCCCCTGGCTTTAAAGAAAAAACTGAATGACCAGGATTTATTACTAGCGAAATGGATTGTGAGGGAGCCAGGTTCTGGAACACGACAGGCATTTGATCGTGCGATGAGCGGACTGCTTTCGAATATTGAATTGCTGCTGGAGCTGCAACATACAGAAGGTATTAAGCGCGCGGTTGAAGCAAATATGGGTGTTGGCTGTCTTTCAAAAATCACCCTGGTCGACGCCTTCAAGCGAGGGACTCTTGTTCCTTTACAAGCACCCCAACGGGACTGGCACCGAAAATTTTATTTCATCCTGCATCGACAGAAATTTCGCAGCAATGGTATCGAGAGTTGGCTGCAATTATGCCGAGACGGCGTCACGTCAAAATCCAACTAATTGTACTCGAGGCGGCTTGTTAACTTTTAATCAAGTGGCCAGCCAATAACCAGCAGCATCTTATTCAGTTAACTGTATTCGTTCCATGTCTTCCATCTGTCCATAGCTGGAAGTAATAACGCGGTCCCCGGGTTGTAGTCCTTCTCTCACTTCAACAAAACGGTTGTTGCGTCGTCCAACACGAATATCTCGGCGCGTAGCGTACTGACCATCAGCATCCAAAACAAACACCCAATTACCCCCGGTATCCTGAATAAACCCACCCAGTGGAAGTAACAACGAATCCACCGGATTACCCAGGGTCAATTCCAATTGCAATGTCTGGCCCCGTCGAATACTGGCCGGCGGCAGACCTTCGAAAACCAGGTCAACTTCAAAGGTTCCTTCAGTGATTTCCGGATATACCTTATCAACCACCGCGCCAAATTCTTGATTCGATAAGGTGAACTTTGCTGTTTGCCCTGGCGCCACACGGGTAACATAGTACTCGTCTATCTGTGCCACGACTTTGTATCGATCAACTACATCAATCTGACCCAGCCGTTCGCCTCGATTCTTATTCTCACCGATTTCAACCGGAAGTGAAGTCAACTGGCCAGCAATGGGTGCGCGTACCAATAAATCATCAAAGCTGGCCTGGGACAGCGCCTGATTTTCTTCTAACATCGCCATTTGCTTAGCGATACTTGTCGTGCGTTCTTCCCTTATCCTGGCCTCGAGGTCTTGCCGTGCCTCCCAGTTATTTAAGACCTCGCGCTGATATTCAAGCTCATCTATTGTGGCTTCATAGATTTCTTCCGCTACCAAATTTTCGTCCACCAGCCGTTGCTGTCTGGCTTTCTGTCTCTCTAACACTTTAATACGGTAACTGGTATCGATCAGGTTCCGTTCAATGGTTAATTTGGTCGACTCAAAACCATTGATTAGGTTATTCAAATTGTTTATTTGTTCTGTGATACGTGTGTCTGTGTTCGCCACGTTCAGTCGCAAGTCGTTGTTGCTGAGCCGTAACAGGGGTTGACCTACTTCTACAAAGCTCCCCTCTTCCACGTAGATTTCATCTACAGTTCCTCCAGTCACAGCATCCAGAAAGAAGCTGTTAAACGGCTGAATTGTACCGCGAATCGGCGTGATATCTTCAAATGCTCCGGAGGTTACCTCAGAAATAATTAGTTGCTCGGCAGCAACCCGATAGGTACGTATAGAGGCGTCAGCCAATATTCCATAGACGAACCACACTCCTGCACCTGAGATGATAGTCATCAATCCCCATTGCCACAGGGGACGCTTTTTCTTTTCAATGACCTTATCCATCGTCATGGCTAAAATACTCTCATTATCTTTCGGCCGAGCGAGTTAATCGAACTGGATTTACTGCTGTGACCGCCGCGCATTTTTACTAGTTTTCTTTCTTTGTGATTAGGAATACATGCATCACAGCCCAACTAATTAGACGGTCAACTTCAAGGTTAGTTACGAATTTTTCATTTATATTTTTAACTAAGTTTACTCGGCTCGTAATGCGTCTACAGGATTCGCCACGGCAGCAGTCCAGGCACATTGGAACGTGGTTGCCAATGCCATTACGAAGGTAGCGATGCCCATCGCCAGAATCGATAGTACAATAAACAAGGCGAAAGTTCTTTCCTCACCGGCGTAAAATGCCAGGTAACTGTCATCCCAACGCCAAGCCAAGCAAACTAATAGCACAGTACAACTTATCGATTGATAATGCTTCGAAATGCCAGTTTGAATTGTTAAATCAGCACGAGATCCTCCGATTAATTGCCCTTGGCAAGGGTGTAGACGCTGCCTCTTTATCTCGATTAGAACAAGTTCGATAGCCGGTTCGTTTTAGTTATCAGACTCACGGATAACTTTACCGTCCAACATACGGACGATACGTTTTCCTACTGACGCGTCGTCCGGGGAGTGCGTTACCATCACAATGGTTGTGCCCTCTTCGTTCAGCTCACTCAATATTTTCATAACTTCTGTTCCATTTTCGCTGTCCAGATTACCAGTGGGCTCATCCGCTAGAATCAGATTGGGCTCATTCACAATGGCGCGAGCGACAGCTACCCGTTGTTGTTGACCACCGGATAGCTGTTGGGGAAAATGTTTCATTCGATGTACCATGTTCATTTTTTCCAATACCACTTCTACCTTTTTCTTACGTTCCACAGTTGGCGTTTTAGTATAGATAAGTGGTAATTCAACATTTTCATAAACAGTCAGCTCGTCAATTAGATTGAAACTCTGGAATACGAAACCGATATTTTCCTTACGTAGCATTGCCCGTTGCCGTTCTGAATAAGAAGCAACTTCTTCGTCCAAAAACCAATATTTTCCATTATCGGGGTTATCAATTAGCCCGAGAATATGCAATAGAGTTGATTTACCGCAGCCCGAAGGCCCCATGATGGCGGTAAATTCACCTCTTTCAACTGTCAGATCAACCGCGTCCAACGCGGTGGTTTCCACTTCGTCAGTACGAAACAATTTTGTAAGGCCTTCAGTTTTTATGATCATTATGCTACCTGCTGGGTAGTAAATATTTCTTTTGGGGTTAGCTTTTAGGGCAACACCATCAGGGACAATGTACCCACAAATAACCGGCAATATCTACACCAGGTATAAATTCTTTTTAAAACAATGAATTAACCTGGGGTAGATAATTGAATGGGTTGGAACTCCCATATTGTCTGTCATACTAATTATAATGGTTACTTTGAAACCCATACCCATGACAGAAAAAAGTAACCAAGATTTTGCCCAATTCATCAACAATATTAGCCACAATGACTTTTCAAGTACCACCTCTCATTCAAGTGGAGATTCTTCTAGCCAATTATTCGTACAAGCTCAGAAGACACTGCTGAACAAATATCGAAGACTGAAAGTTGACAGATCTGCTCAACATGAATAATTACAAATGGTGGCGGAATATGCAGACAACGTGTGCATAGGCTAAAGCTGAGATATATCTCAGTCAGGCTCAGGGTTTTTAGTACAATACACTATAAATTCAATGACGCGTTCCAACACGGTCTATGTCAAATCAACATCCACAAGCCATAGCTAAAGCTGTCGTAGCCAGGCGTGGTACATTATTTTCGCTCAGCCTCGTTAGCGCACTAGCACTGTCCTTCGGTATTGTGTTTACCACGTTCAATACTTCAGTGGGTGAACTCCTTAGCGAGAGCGACCCTTACCTGGATGAGTTAGCGGAAATGGAAGAGCTGTTTCCAAGATCTCTAACCGTCACTTTCGCTTTTGCAGTTGAAGCTAACGCTGACAATGACGGATCAGTTTTTAATCAAGCCACACTGGCTGCCTTGCGGGACCTGAATAGCCGGTTTCGTGAGTTGCCCGGAGCAACCAGGCTGTCTTCCATCCTCAGTTACCGGTCACCACAGAATAACTTCATCTTATTTGAGAGACCTTCGTCTGACTATTCACCGGAAGAGCTTGTTGAATTACAGCAATTGGCCCTTGGCGACCCTCTACTGGCGGGAACTTTTCTGGCGGGTGACGCGGGCCTTACCTTCGCCACTGTGTTCGTGGATATTGACCAGGACAGCCAGAGTGAACGATTACAACTGGCCGACGCAGCCATCGCACTAACTGACGAACTTCGTGTAGCTCATCCGGTTGGAGGCATCTACGTCAACAGCGATGTATTGTTCGAACAATCCACCCAGGACGCCATGATCCAGGACCTCACCACTCTTCTACCTATGGTGATTCTTATTTGTGTTCTCACCATTTGTTACTGCTTTCGTTCCTTCAGTTTTGGCGCCTGTATTCTAAGTCAGGCATTGCTGTCGATTATCTCCACGATAGGTGTAATCGGTTATGCCGGCGTGGGTTTCAATACCATATCGATCATCGCGCCACTAATTGTGGTAATAATTTCTGTCGCCCACAGCGTGCATATCATTTCCGTTTTCAAGCAACAGTTGTTCAAGGGTATGGCTTATATTGACGCGATGACCACAAGCATTAGCTACAACATCAAGCCTGTTTTGCTGGCAACTGTCACGACGGCTATTGGCTTTCTATCATTGAACCTGAGTTCTTCGCCGGCGATTCAGGATTTTGGTCGCATCGTCGCATTGGGGATTGGGTTTGCTTTTATCTATACCTTCACCTTACTGCCCGCCCTTTTGATTTGGATTTCTACCCTCACAAAGGCCCATGGCAAAACTATGGACACCGTGTTGCCAAATCGACTGATTAATCGGATAAAACCGTTCTGGAAAAAAAGAGAGAAGTCACTTTTTGCGGGTTTCAGCTTGTTAGCCGTCGCTACTTTGTTAATGCTGCCTTTAAACAATACAGATTTTGATCGACTGGATTTCATCGAGTCTGATTCTGAAGTCGGACAATATTACGAAGTTGTAAGCAACCGTCTGCAACGCGGTCCTGTACTGGTGTACGGGATATCCACAGATCAGGTTGATGGAGCTATCGAACCTGATTTCCTGCACCAGGTCGAAAGTTTTTCCAGCTGGTTAGCCGACCAGATGGAAATCAATAATACGGGTAGCTTAGTGGAAGTAGTGAAGACAATACACCTGGCTCGAGGCGGACAGGATCCGACTTACTACTCAATACCAGAAGAGGTTGACGCCATTGCGACAGATTTGAGTATTTATCAGTCGATCGAATTTGCCGATTTTCCTCTAGCTGATTTTATTGATGAAGATTTCTCGACAATTCGACTGGTGGTGAATGCCACTCCCTTGAGCAATCAGCAACTCATTGACCTGGACCAATTGATTTCGACCGAATTTGACCAACATGTGCCGACAGCTCGATTAATCCATGGCAGTGGAATCATTCTGTTTGCAAGGATGGATGGCTTAATTACCATCGAATTGATGCAAGGTTATACCATCAGTTTGTTATTGATCACTCTTACCCTGGTTATTGGATTTCGCAGTCTATACTTTGGCCTACTCAGCGTGTTACCAAATTTATTACCTGCGACAATAGTTTTTGGTACCTGGGGCCTCTTAGTGGGACAACTGGATCCTTTTGTCATGATGTTGTTCAGCATCAGCATAGGCCTGGTGGTGGATGATTCAGTGCATATCCTCACCCACTATTTAGATAACCGCAAACAGAATATGTCCATCGAGGAGGCCTTTGATAACTCCCTGGATACCGCTGGCCCCGCTCTTGTTGTTACAACAGCAGTACTGGCCCTGGGCACCACAATTCTTATAGGTGCCAATACGCTTTATTTTCAACAGGCGGCAAAATTGCTAGTGCCCATAGTGGTAATAGCCCTGATACTGGACTTGCTTTATCTACCAACGATTCTCAAGCGATTTGACAGAAACCGTTCGTTAAAAACCTGACATTTTTTACGCAATTTGAATTTCACCTAATGACCCCGTTTAATTCCAAACTAAATGTTACACATCTTACAGACTTGCACGGAAAAGATGGGAGAGGGCCTTGCCAGGTGAATAGCGCCAGGGATGATAGCGCGGACGGGCCAGGGATGGCCCACTGAGCCTGGCAAGGCCCTCTCCCATCTTTTCCATGCTATCCAAGGACTCCAGAGAAAAATGTGACAATAATTACTATCAGCTTTACTATCAGCCTACTGAGATCAAGGAGTCCACTATGAATAAAAAAGACGAAACCCTGAGCAGACGTGAATTCACCAAGGCCGGCGCCGCCACCATCGCCGCTGCTACAGTAGTAGTTAGCCAATTAGCCTCAGCCCAGACAGCCGCTAGCGAATTGGAATCAGAATTCCTAATGGAATTATCACTGGATGTTGATGCGCAAATAGATGCTGGTCACACCAGTATTGCACCAGTTACAGGAGGCACTTTTGGTGGCCCCAGATTAAAAGGGACGGTTCACGCAGGAGGGGCCGATTGGATAACTGAGGGTTCCGGCCACCGGAGTCTTGACGTTCGCATAACACTGGAAACCGATGACGGTGAATTCATTTATATGAGCTACACCGGTGTAATTCACCCAGGAGCGGATGGATTGTACTGGCGAGTTCGTCCCATTTTTCAAACCGCCTCGGAAAAATATGACTGGCTGAACCATATGGTCTGCATAGGCAAGAACAAACAGATACCGGGCAAGGTTGCGTACGACATATTCGCAATTCTTTAAACACCCATTTTAAGCAAGAGCAGATAAAAAAAGCCCGACCACTCTAGAGTAGTCGGGCTTTTTTCTTCCTAAAGCTTTATCTAGAAAAACACATAAGCCTCTAATCGCCGCCTTGATCCACCCACTTCCAGCGCATGGCTCCGAAAAACATTTCATCCCAACTTTGCTGACCCCAAGGAACTGATCGAGACGGGTCAGGGTTGGAAGGATTCTGGGCTGAGTTATCAAACGCAGCTATTGCCGTCAGCTTGGTACCAGCCGGCATGAACTTAGGCTCTTTGTAGGTGTAAGACAACTGCCAGTTGTAATTGTACTTGGCGATATTAATCAGCTCCTCATGTGTGCCGTCCGGATAGTCAGCATAAAAACGCATGTACTTACCGCGAAAATGCATGTGAGGCAAAAAGCTATACATATTGGCATCCTTGCTCAAAGTGACCGTGGTTTGCTGAACAAACTCAGGATCGTGAGGGGTAATGTTGGTCCATGTGGGTGTGAATATGCAGGCACACTGACCAGACATCCTTTCTTCGGGAACCACACCTTCCGGATAAAACCAAAGACCGATTTCACTTTCATCTACAGTTTCTTTACCGTTAGTCGTGTAATGAAGTTGCAAATTAATAGATGAGCCCGCCTTTAACAGTCCGCCGGTATTGGGTGGCGCTAACCGTGGCTCTGCACCCGGAATATAAGATGAAATATTTGCCTGATCTGGGTTGCCACCACCAAGGAAACGACCTCTACTACTAGCACCGGGCTCCACCAGGGAGTTCAGAGTATGGTGCAGGACTGTCCTGTCCCCGGCAACGTACTGACTACCTCTTACCCATTTATCTTCATCGATATCAATGGGTACAGACACATAACGGTAGTCCAGCACACCAGTAGGAGGTATCGATTGAGGTGGAACTTTAATAATGTAATCAGGCTCACCGAATGCCCACTTTGTATCTGGCCAGGTCAGTTCGGTTAACGGGTCTATTTGGCCGTCTTTTGGAGAACCGGCTTCGATCCAATGCAATACTTTCTGTACATCCGGAGTTTCTACCAGCATGTCGTTAATAAACTCGCCAATATGACTATCGATCTGACCAGGTGGCATTCGCTTGGTCATCAACACTTCACGAATCATAGGAGACCATCCTTGAATCATGGCATGACTGTCCATAGCAAAAGGAGCGATACCGCCTTCACGGTGGCAAGAGGCGCAATTATCAGCAATGATCGGTGCTATGTCTTTTTCGTAAGAAGGAACGGATTGCGAATGAGCAATTTTAGCCGCATAAGTTACTGAGTCACCGCTGGTAGCCACTTCGGCAACGGGAACCGATTGGCCCGCAATCATCGCTTCAAGCGCTTGCTCAAATTCAGAACCAACAGGGCCACGGAACTCTACAGTAAAAGACTTGGGATCAAAGACTAAAACTTCTCCTGTTTTATCGATGCCGAGAGATTCAGAGATCAATTGAGAGTCGTCCATTAAGACGGGCATGTCTATATTGAACCGTGCCAGTTCTTGAGCTACTGCGTCCCTGTTAAGTTTCCCCAAAGGGTTAATCATAAAAAATTCGATACCCTGGTCTTCATACTTTGCTTCCAGTGCAGCATAATCACTAATTACTTCCGAAACCGCATCACTGCCATTCGCTTGAACCAGGAAAGCAATGGCAGAGTGATCATCGTACCAACTCATCTGATGGAAATAGCCATTCTGGTCGAGTAGTGAAAAATCACCTACTCTATCAGCTGCCATCGCCACAGCAGGAACCAGCGAAACAATCAGCAGAAGTGCTTTGGTTACTCTATTTTTCATGCGTATTGCTCCCCTATAGCAATAAATATAACCTTGGATTTTTCATTCAGTTTGCTCAGGCGCTAAACGTCTTCAACGGCTCGGCCTTCTAGCTGCCAATGTAGGGGCTTTGAAGTCGAGAGTCAATCCAGGCAAACAGCTAATAAGGTAATCTAACGAGCCAGCTACTCTAATTATCGCAAGACTACGAATAGTCTGGAAAAGTAGGCTCTATAACAGATTAAATTCCCTGAAAATCAAGAAATTCAGGTACCGACTAGAATGTTGTGTAATTTCCCATAAAGCGCAGGATTTGCCACCAGGATATCCTGGCAATGAAATTCGGGAGATATGCCCTCGGGTACTTCACTGAAATGGCCATATTGTGCTCCTGCCTCTCTTGCAATTAGCTGGGCGGCGGCGAAATCCCATAAGCTAAGCGACTCATAAAATCCGTCCAGGCGTCCAACCGCCACCCAGCAAATATCCAATGCCGCTGCACCTAGCCTTCTGATGTCTGCGCACTCGGTGAGGATCTTTCCAACACGGTTGATCATGGGTGGCAAATTTGTTTTGTCGTAGGGAAATCCAGTAGCGATTATTGCCCGCTTTAACTCTGTCTCCGTGGCCACACTAATTCTGGCGTCATTCAAATAGGCCCCAGCTCCAGCTTCAGCACTAAATAATTCAGCGGTGAACGGGTTATAAACTACCGCGACTATAACTTTACCTGATTCAGCGTAGGCGATAGATACGGCGGACTGAGCATGACCATGAGCGTAATTCACTGTTCCGTCTATGGGGTCGACGATCCAAAGAGGATCGGTAATCTTCGACACATTACCAACATCCGGCGCCGACTCCTCAGACAAAATAAGGTGCCCTGGGAAGCTTACGCTGATCCGGTTGCTGATTAAATCATCTGCTTTAAGATCGGCGCTGGTAACCAGCTCATTACCCGCTTTGAATTCGAGACTGAGATTTGCTGCCTCGCGCTCTTTGACGATCATATCACCAGCTTCAATGGCCACAGATTTTGCGAATTTAAGTATGTCAGACATAGATTTCCTGATGTTGAACCGAGTTGCTTTGCCTTTGTTAGTCTATGGGAAAAGTCTGGCATTATACCTACACAACCGGCTTCCAGCGAATGGTTACACTGCACCATTTAAGTCAGCGAAATTGGGTCAATTTGTCTATAATGCCCGGCAATTGCCTCAGAGTGGTTTAATATGAAGCTTGTTGTCCTTTATTCAGCTTTCGCTGTCATTGCAATCCTCATCAACTTGCTCAGCCAGGAATTGAGTTTATTCATCTACCCGGGTGCTTACGCACTTTATGTGTCGATACTCTCTGGAACAGCTACCGGCCTGGTTAGCAAGTACTTGCTGGATAAAATTTATATCTTTAATTACCAATCAAATAGTATGGCTGATGATATCAGCAAGTTTGTTGTCTACAGTGTCACAGGTATTGTTACGACGCTAATTTTCTGGGGCTTTGAACTGGGGTTCGAATTGGTGTTCGCCACTAAAGTCATGCGCTATATTGGCGCTGTTACCGGGCTCACAATTGGCTATCTAATCAAGTATCATCTGGACAAGCGTTTCGTGTTCTCAACCAGGGCAGGTTAAATGGAAATTCACAGTTGGGGCCGCTTTCCGTCAATAGAAGCTGATATTGATGAACCAGTTGATAATTCATCTTTAGTCCAGGTGCTTCAATCCCACCCACCACAAAACACGCTAATAGCGCGTGGAGCTGGCCGCAGTTACGGTGACAGTGCATTAGCCGGGCACATAGTTAGTAGTCGCTTTTTAGACAACTTTCTCAGTTTCGATGAAGTTACTGGTGAAATCAGTTGCGCTGCTGGCGTAACACTAGACCAGATACTTCGTCTTTGCGTACCGAAAGGTTGGTTTCTGCCGGTGCTACCTGGTACCAAGTTCGTCACCGTGGGCGGCGCCATTGCCAGTGATATACACGGAAAAAATCACCATGTTGATGGCTGCTTTTCCGCCTTTGTAAAATCCATTAATTTGCTGCTGGCCTCCGGCGAGAATGTTAAGTGTAGTGATTCCAAACGGAAAACCCTGTTTCGTGCCAGCTGTGGTGGTATGGGTCTTACCGGCATTATTCTGGATGCAACGCTTCAACTGACCCGAGTTGATAGTGCATTTATCCAGCAACAAACTCTGATGGCAGAAAACCTTGAAGAGATATTTTTGTTGTTTGAAGAAAATCAGGATAGCAAGTACTCCGTAGCCTGGCTGGACTGTATGGCAAGGGGGAAAAACCTGGGCCGTTCGGTTCTTTTCCTTGGCGAGCATGCAAACGACGACAACCGAGTCCTACGTGATTCGTTTTCTGTCTCAGCGCCAAAGTACAGCCCCGGGTTTTTACTCAACAAGTACAGTATGCGCGCGTTCAACGGATCTTATTTCAGCCTCAACAAAAGGAGCAATAAGGATAAACTTTTGCACTACGAAAATTATTTTTTCCCCTTGGACCGTATTCATCACTGGAACCGACTCTATGGCAGCAAGGGATTTCTTCAGTATCAATTTGTGATTCCAACAGACCTGGCCAAAGAAGGAATAACCGCCGTGCTCACTGAGTGCATTGACAAGGGGAAAGGGTCATTTCTAACTGTATTGAAAAAAATGGGTAGTCAAAACGAAAACCTCCTTTCTTTTCCCCTCGAAGGCTACACACTTACACTGGATTTCAAGTACGAAAAATCTTTATTGCCAATATTGGATACACTGGATGATATCGTGCTGGCCCATGGCGGCAGGCATTACCTCGCAAAGGATGCGAGAATGGGAGAAGCAACTTTCAAGCAAGGATACTCAAACTGGGAAAAATTTGTAAAAGTACGTAACCAGGTTGATCCCAACAACCTGTTCGGGTCGTTACAATCCCAACGTCTTGGACTAGCCGCTGTAAAATGATGTTACAAAGAAGATAAGAAGCAAGATTAGCAGAAAGTTAAAGAGGAACGCGGAAAGTGACCGGCGAGTCGAAAAAAATACTCATAGTTGGCGCAACCTCTGCCATCGCCAAAGAGGTAGCTCGTCATTATGCCAGCCAGGGTGGTAAATTATTTCTGATTGCCCGTAATGAAGAATCTTTGAAAACCCTGGCGGCAGATATTCGGGTTCGTGGTGCCAGCATGGCTTCGTACAGCGTCCTGGATTTAAATCATTTCGATAGGCATTCCGAAGTAATCAAGCAGGCAACCGAATATCTTCAGGGTGTGGACATAGCCCTTATTTGTCACGGCTCTTTACCGGACCAAAAGGCGAGTGAAAAGAGTTTTAAACTGGCCCAGCAAGCAATCAACACAAATGGCATGAGTGTTATTTCCATGTTAACTGAACTGGCTGAGTATTTTATACACCAGGGCAAGGGAACCATCGCGGTGATCACCTCTGTTGCCGGTGACCGGGGTCGGCAGTCTAACTTCATTTATGGGTCGGCTAAGGCAATGGTGTCTACCTATTTGCAGGGGCTCAGGGGAAGATTGCTACCATTTAATGTACATGTGGTGGATATCAGGCCTGGCTTTGTCGATAGTCCGATGACTGCCCAATTTAAGAAAGGACCACTTTGGTCAAGCCCGACACAGATAGCCGACATCATTGTTAAAAGTGTAGAACGAAAGCGACATACGGTTTATGCGCCCTTTTATTGGCGCATTATTATGTTTGTAGTTCGACTCGTACCCGAGTTCTTATTTAAACGACTAAAACTTTGACAATAAAAAGAAACATCAATGCCTGATAAAAATAACACTACATTGTACGTCGATCTTGACGGCACGCTTATCAATAGTGATTTGCTGCTGGAATCGTTTTTACATCTGATCGGCAAGAATGTTTTTTATCTTTTATTAATTCCGGCCTGGTTATTGAAAGGCAAAGCAAACCTAAAGCACCAGATCGCTGAGCGGGTTGATTTAAAAATTGACCTCCTTCCCTATAACAAAGAGTTTCTGGCCTACCTTGCAGCAAAAAAGAACGAAGGAAGGCACCTGGTTCTGATTTCGGCTTCAAACAAAAAATACGTTAAGCAAGTAGCAAGTTATGTTGGCTTATTCGATAGCTCTATCGGAAGTAGTGAAAACGAAAACCTGAAGGGAGATCGCAAGCTGGATAAAATTCGTGAATTATCTGGTCAGGAAAATTTTGAATACGCAGGCAATGAGCGAGCCGACATGGCTATCTGGAGACAGGCAAAAGGAGCTGTTGTTGTAAATGCTAGTAAGAAACTGGAAACCGAAGCTGCAAAACTCACAGATCTGGTAGCGACGATTAGCCGCAAAAAAGACCGGGTTGGTTTTTTCATAAAAGCATTGCGCCCGCACCAATGGGCAAAAAATCTGCTACTGTTTTTGCCACTGATTCTTTCTCACCAGTTGATCAATATTGAATTATTAATGATCGCGTTTGCCGGTTTTGTAAGTTTCAGTTTTTGTGCTTCCAGCGTTTACCTGCTCAATGATCTGTTGGATCTGGAACATGATCGCCAACATAAAACCAAACGCTTGCGCCCTTTTGCAGCGGGCGAACTGCCTGTTTTTGTCGGGCTTATCGCCTGTCCAATTCTGTTACTGCTTGCATTTATTATAGCCATACCACTGCCATTGGAATTTTCATTAATAGTCGGTGGTTACTTGGTGATGACCCTACTGTACAGTTTTCGATTGAAAGCCATTGCTATTGTTGATGTGTTAGTCCTTGCCGGCCTCTATACCCTGCGTATTATTGCCGGGGCAGCAGCGATATCGGTGATACCTTCATTCTGGCTATTGGCTTTCTCTATGTTTTTGTTCATGAGCCTGGCTATAGTGAAGCGGTTTACAGAACTGAATAACTTACGCAACACAGACCTGACGGAGGCTGCTGGTAGAGGATACCAAGCTGGTGACCTGGATTTATTGGCCATGCTGGGAAGCGCCAGTGGATTCACGTCCGTTCTGGTGTTTGCTCTTTATATTAATGACGAAGAAACTCTGTTGCTTTATGGTACACCTGAAATACTCTGGTTCATCTGTCCTCTTCTGCTTTTCATTATCTGCCGTCTCTGGTTATTAGCCCACCGTGGCGAATTACATGAGGATCCCGTGGTTTTCGCCATCACCGATCACAGTAGCCAATTGGTAACGCTGGTCTGTGGGGTCCTTGTATGGGCGGCCACCCAAACCTGGTTCTAAACCTTAAACATTCAGATGAATACAGAGCGGCCTTCTGCCGGTCGCTGATCGGTAAGTCGGCAGTTACTACATTGAACAATGCCCTTAACTTGTGGCTAAATGACTAAACCCGGTTGGTCTCGATCTTTCCTGTCACGAGTCCAGCGGAATCAGGCAGCCTATAAGAAGCAGAAAAAACAGCAACATAATAATTACAGGTACTCCTATGAAAATTTTCATCACCACACTGTCAGTCTTGTTCCTGCTCAGTTTTATCCCGATTGCCAGTGCGCAAAATGTGTCTGCCCAACAAGTGCAGGCTTGTGAGTCCCTGCTCGATGGTCGAAACCTGACCCTGACATCGGCGCGCATCCGAACTGGATCGAATGGCACATCTTACTGTTATGTGCGCGGCATAATTCATCCGGCCATTCATTATCATGTGCAACTGCCTTTGCCGGATAACTGGAACGGTCGCTTCCTGCAATGGGGTGATGGAGGCAAGGACGGCGACCTGGACTTTGCCGAGCATCGGGTAGCTGAAGGTTATGCTGTTGCCAATAGCAACACCGGTCACGACAGTGGGACTGAGCCAGGCTCCGTTTTTGGGTTAAATAATCGCCAGTCAGAGATTGATTTTGGTCATCGAGCGGTACATCTGACTGTTATGGCCGGAAAGACCCTGGTCAACAATTATTACCGCCAACCACCTCAATATTCCTATTTCGAAGGTTGTTCTACCGGAGGGAGGCAGGGTCTCATGGAGGCCCAACGTTATCCGCATGATTTTGATGGTATCGTGGCCGGGGCACCGGTCAATTTCTACCAAGCGATGAATGCGGCAGGCATATGGCACTTACAACGAAGTTTCATGGACGATTACGCGGGTAATCTGGCAGTGGATACTACCGGAGATGGCAACCGTAACAGTGTTGCCCTGGTGGAAACCCTGAACCAGGCCGTGTTGAACAAATGTGATGCTAACGACGGTATTCGAGACGGGGTTATTAACGACCCTTTCAGCTGTAGTTTCGAACCCTCAGTTGATCTTGCGGATCTAGTTTGCCCGGCCGGCAACAGCGGTGACGATTGTTACACAGAGCAACAAATACAGACAATCTCTGATTTTTACAGTGGTCCTTACGACAGTAATGGCACAGTGATTTATCCGGGTAAGATGTTTGGGTCTGAGCCAGACTGGGTAAACTTTTTCATTCCCCATGCTGGCAACGGCATGATGCCGGGTATGTTGCGTGGACCTGCCGGGGACCATATCAATTATCTGTTCTATGAAGAGGATCCAGGTGTCGCTATTGGGGTATTGAATGATATAGATTATCAACCACGTACCACCGGATCGAATCCGGAGTTTCACTGGATGGATTTCAACATCGATGATTTTACCGCTGGTAAAGCCGAATTAATGAGCTCCATCATGGATGCTACCGATCCTGACCTTAAGAGTTTTCTTATTAACAACAATGGCAAGCTGATTGTTTATCACGGCCTCACCGATGCTTTGTCAGTGGCTGCTGCCACGGTAAACTACTTCAGCGATATGGTAAACACCACTTTCAATGGCAGTTTTAACCAAGCGGCCGACAATGCACGCTTGTTTCTAGCACCGGGTATGGGTCACTGTGGGGGCGGAGCTGGCCCCAATAGCTGGGACAAATTGCCGTCTCTGGTGGATTGGGTGGAAAATGGTGTTGCACCTGACTCTATAGTGGCCACTCACAGTACTAATGGCACACTCGATAATGAACGTCCCCTGTGTCCTTTCCCTCAACAGGCGCAATATACTGGTCCTGCCGGAGGTGAAAATGATCCATCGAATTGGCGAGCCTCTAATTTCAGTTGTCAGTGAGTCGTTCAAGTAGAACTAATTCAATCAAAGAGTGGTATGACATAGAGAGACCCCATGGCCAATCCTATAATCGCAGATAACAAACCGATAAAAGTTGAGCTCGCAAAAGACAAGGAGTATTACTACTGTGTCTGCGGCCGGTCTAGCAATCAACCTTTCTGTGACGGAAGCCACGCTGGCACCGAATTCAAGCCCAGGGCCTTTACCGCGGAAAAGGACGAGGAAGCTTTTCTCTGCCAATGTAAACATACCGGTAATACTCCCTACTGCGATGGTACTCATAAGCAATTCGACAGCGATGATCGCGGCAAGGAAGGCCCTGGAGTAAAGCCTTCATCGACCAACGCCCCCATTGCAAAGTCCACCATTGAGGAACCCACGGTAGAGCTCATCCATCAACTCGCGCGGGAAGGCTTGAAGGTAATGGGACATCATGGGCCTATGACCTCAATGGGAGTCCCGCGTCATTTACTGCCTCATTGGGACGAAATCCAGATAATCACCGCGCAGATGGCCACCAAGCCCCTGATGGAAGAAGAAACAGTCTCTACAGAAACTATTATTGGTCCAAATGCCAACAAGCCCCTGGTACTGAAAATTCCTTTGTTTGTGTCGGATATGAGCTTTGGGTCCCTTTCGGAAGAAGCAAAAGTCGCTCTTGCCCGGGGTGCCGAAAAAGCGGGTACTGGCATTTGTTCCGGTGAGGGGGGAATGCTGGCTGAAGAACAGGCAGAAAACTCGCGTTATTTGTATGAACTGGCAAGCGCCGAGTTCGGCTACAGTGAAGCGTTATTATCTCAAGTACAAGCATTTCACTTTAAAGGCGGTCAGGGGGCTAAGACCGGTACTGGCGGTCATTTACCCGGTGAAAAAAACCGGGGTAAAATTTCCCTCGTTCGCGGCATTCCTGAAGGCATGCCAGCTGTATCTCCACCGACATTTCGCAATCTTTCCAGTGTGGAAGACTTTAGAAAATTTGCCGAGCGAGTGCGCAATATCAGCGGCGGTATCCCGGTGGGCTTCAAACTCAGCGCGAATCACATCGAAAAAGACATTGAGTTTGCACTCCAAGCCGGGGCAGATTACATCATCCTTGACGGTCGCGGCGGCGGAACCGGTGCTGCACCGGAAATATTTCGCGATCATATCAGCGTACCTACAATTCCTGCCCTGGCCAGGGCGCGGAAATACCTGGACGAAATGGGTGTAACCGGAGAAGTCTCGCTGATAATTACCGGAGGATTGCGGATGCCGATGGATTTCGTTAAGGCTCTGGCGTTGGGCGCTGATGCCATTGCCATCGCTAATAGCGCGATCCAGGCAATTGGCTGTGTTGCTGCACGCATGTGTAATACCAATAACTGCCCATCTGGTGTTGCTACGCAAAAACCTGAGCTGCGAAAAAGACTCAATGTCGATAAGTCAGCACACCAATTGGACAATTTCCTCAGTGCCTCGGTTGAACTGATGCAGGTTATGGCCAGGGCCTGTGGTCACAACGACCTCCATCAATTTTCCCATGAAGACATAGCTACCTGGAAAAAGGACATGGCATTATTAAGTGGAATACGCTACTCAGGCCTTATCGACCCACATTAACCAGGTAACTACCCGATTGGATAATTGGCCACTTTGCGTATAATGCGAAATCCAATAACAGATTAATCAGAAGTTCACTAAAATCCCCTAACCGAGAACAACAATGAAATTGATTACCAAGCTAGTATCCCTGATAGTTTTTACCTGTTTAACCGTTTCCATAGTCAATGCACAGTCAACTGGCTATCGTGCGCGATTATCTGAACTTCCGGTATCACCACAAACTTATCGCGATATTACCGGTGTTGGAGAAGTCTTTGCGACGTTAAATGGTTCGACACTGAGTGTGAATGGATCCTTTGAGGGCATGAGTTCCGCTGCTTCAGCAGCCCATGTTCACAATGCCCCCAAAGCCATGAACGGGCCTCCTATAGGGGCACTCGAAGCAACCCCTTTACCTGCCGGGGAAGTTGGTGGTGAGCTCGAACTGACTGCCGAGCAAGTCGAAGCCTTACGCAATGAAGAGCTGTATATAGTCATCCATAGTGAAAACAATCCGGGCGGTGAATTACGCGGTTGGTTGTTTCTTACAGAATCGTAGGGTCAAACAAAATGAAAAACTCCAATGTAAAAATACCTGCCAAAATCCTCTTAACGTCTGTAATTAGTGTATGTTTTCTTGCCTCGTGTAGCGACCCCACCGGTGAGGTAACAGTGGCGGTTGATCCCGGACCGAGAACCTATACAGCCGCGCAGGCTGAAGCTGGCGCTGACGCCTTTGCCTCGAACTGTGCCGCTTGCCATGGTAACAATCTGCAAGGGACTCAACTGGGTCCATTATTAACCGGTGACGATTTCCTGGCTAAATGGGGAACGCAAACGGCTGGATCACTGGTTGCCAATGTGAAAAGCAATATGCCCCCAGGTGGAAATGAAAATCTGACCGATACCGATTATGTGAACATCGTGGCCCATGTCCTTGCCACTAATGGCATGATCCGAGGCAGCACAGAGTTAACTGAAAACTCCAATATTGAAATTGCCGCCTACGTTGCAGAACAGGCACCTGCACAAGCTCGGCAACGGCCACAACCTCCTGCACCTACCGGGCTGGTGATTTCGGGTACGGTAGAAAATTTTGTGCCGGTAACCGATGCCTCACTGCGGGATCCAGATCCGGCTGACTGGCCGATGATGCGCCGGGACTACGGTGCCCATAGTTATAGCCCGCTGGATCAAATTAATACCAGCAATGTAAAGGACCTGAAACTGGAGTGGGTCTGGAGTATGAAAAACGGGGATTCCGAACCTGCGCCGATAGTCTACGGTGGCGTGATATACCTGATTAATCCCAGCAATATCATCCAGGCACTCGATGCCAAAACCGGCGAGCTAATCTGGGAACACCATACCGGACCTGCCAACCGGCAGGACATGCGTAATATTGCTATTTATAACGACAAGATAATCCAGGCAACTACCGATTCCCGACTGGTGGCATTGGATGCTCGAACTGGTGAGAAAGTTTGGGAAACTATAGTGGCCGATGTAGGCAAGGGCTTTGTGAATTCTAGTGGACCCATCGTCGCTGATGGCAAAATAATCCAAGGCCAGGCAGGCTGCGCCCGTTACATTCCAGAGAATTGTTACCTTACAGCCCATGATGCGAATACCGGTGAGCGGTTGTGGGAATTCAATACCATTGCACAGATTGGCGACCCAGGTGGCGATACCTGGGGCGGACTGGACAACATTTTTCGAGCAGGTGGAGAAACCTGGATCACCGGCAGCTATGATCCAGAATTGAATCTTACTTACTGGGGCACCGCACAACAGAAGCCCTGGTCTACAGTCAGCCGACATTTGACCATAGACGATGTAGGTCTCTACTCCAACTCCACAGTTGCGGTGAATGTAGATACCGGCGAACTTGACTGGTATTTCCAGCACGTGCCTGCCGAGGCCTTGGATATTGATGAAGTGTTCGAACGTATGCTGGTGGATCGAGGCGATCAGAAGTTAGTTCTATCGATCGGCAAACACGGCATCCTATGGAAAAACGACCGCGTCACGGGTGAATTCCTCGGTTTCAAGGAAACCGTTTTCCAGAATGCCTTCACTAACATCGACCCTGACACCGGCTTGATCACCTATAGAGATGACATTATTAATGCCGAACTGGATCAATGGATACCAGTTTGCCCCAGCAGCACCGGGGGTAAAGACTGGCATTCCATGACCTACCATGAACCCAGTGGCATTATTATTGCGCCATTAAGTCAAACTTGTTTGGAAAATGCCGCCAGGGAAGTTGCGCTGGTGGCAGGCGGAGGCGGTCTGGCATCCAGCCGAGTGTTTTTCGAAATGCCAGGTTCCGACGGCAATATGGGCAAACTGGGTGCCTACGACGTGGATACCTTAGAGGAAGTGTGGAATTACCAACAACGCGCTTCGTTCCATACCGGCACGGTGTCTACTGCTGGTAATTTAGTTTTTGTCGGAGACCTTGATCGCTATTTTCGTGCCCATGATGTCACCAACGGTGAAATCTTATGGGAGACGCGGCTCGGCACTTCAGTGCAAGGCCACCCCATCGTATTTGCCGTAGATGGCAAACAGTACATTGGTGTGACTGCTGCTCTGGGTGGGTCTAGCCCGCGCACAGTACCTAGAGTCATCGCACCGGAGATTCAGCATCCAGACGCTGGCAATGCGCTGTATGTGTTTAGTTTACCCGACTAATCTACTGAAAAAAGCAGGCTGATTATGAAGATAATAAAGATATTAGCGAGTGTTGTTACGCTCGCCTTACTAATTAATTGCAGTGGCGACAACCCACCTTCATTCTCGACTCAAGCTAGTGCAGGTGCTGAAGCTTACGCAAGTAATTGCGCTACCTGTCATGGCGCCAACCTGGAAGGCAGTGCCCTGGGGCCCATACTGAGTGGCCCAGGGTTTATCAGTAGCTGGGGGCTGCGATCACCGGTTAATTTTTTCAATAACATTAAGGCCAATATGCCCCCTAGTGGAAATGAAAATATCACTGATGCTGACTACTTCAATATCGTTGCCCATGTAATGCTCAGCAATGGGGTTGCCGCCACCAATCCCGGTCTTTCCTTAGAATCCAATTATCCATTGGCTACCAATACTACAGGAGCAGCCAGTGTAGTTGCCCAGCAGAGCGGGCCTGGTGACACCCCCGTGGGTGTCATACTTCCCGGCACAGTTGAGAATTTCACACCAATTACCGATGCCATGCTGACTAATCCTGCTCCTGGTGATTGGCCAATGATCAGGCGCAACTACCAGGCCTGGAGCTACAGCCCACTGGACCAGGTGAATACTCAGAATGTTTCCGAGTTGCGACTGGAGTGGGTATGGAACATGCACGAAGGCGACTCAGAGCCCTCTCCCCTGGTATACAACGGCATCATTTATCTGATAAATCCCAGCAATATAATCCAGGCATTGGACGGTAAAACCGGCGAGCTGATCTGGGAGCATCATGCGGGCCCCGTCGACAGTAAAGACATGCGCAATATCGCCATTTATGACGACAAGATTATCCATGCAACAACTGACGCTCGCCTGCTGGCACTGGATGCCCGTACCGGAGAACCGGTTTGGGAAACACGGATTGCTGATAATAGTCTAGGATTCGAAAATTCAAGTGGTCCAATAGTCGCTGACGGTAAAGTCATTCAAGGGTTGGCCGGTTGTTCACGGTATGTGGAGGACGAGTGTTTTATCAGCGCTCACGATGCCAATACCGGCGAGCTGGTCTGGCGTTTCAATACTATCGCTAAATCCACCGAGCCCGGTGGTGATACCTGGGGCGATATTGATGACTTGTTTCGTGCCGGCGGCGAAACCTGGATAACCGGTAGTTACGATCCCGATGCAAAATTAACTTACTGGGGCACCGCACAGCAAAAACCCTGGATGCCAGCGAGCCGGAGCTTGTCCATTTACGACGCGGGTTTGTTTACTAACTCTACAGTTGCTTTGAATGTTGAAAACGGCGAACTGGACTGGTACTTCCAGCACGTGCCGGCCGAAGCACTCGACTTAGATGAAGTATTCGAACGTGTGCTGATCGATCGCGGTGATGACAAACTGGTTTTTTCTATTGGAAAACACGGCATTCTGTGGAAACACAACCGTGAAACCGGCGAATTTATAAGCCATCTTGAAACTGTGTTTCAAAACGCTTTTACCAATATAAATCCTGTAACCGGCGCGGTCACCTACCGTGACGATATTGCTAATGCACAGATAGATCAATGGATATCCGTTTGTCCAAGTACTGCCGGTGGTAAGGACTGGCATTCCATGACCTATCATGAGCCGACTGCTGCCCTGATTGTGCCACTAAGCCAGTCATGTCTTGAGATAGCTGCACGAGAAGTTCCCCTGGTTGAGGGTGCCGGTGGCACTGCCGCAAATAGACGTTGGTTTGAAATGCCAGGTTCCGATGGCAACATGGGTAAGCTCGCGGCTTTTGATGTGGATAGTATGGAACAGAAGTGGAGCTATCAACAACGTGCTGCATTTCTAACCGGCACTATTTCCACTGCCGGCAATCTGGTCTTTGTGGGTGATCTGGATCGTCGCTTCCGCGCATTTGACGTACGAAATGGTGAAATTCTGTGGGAGACTCGGTTGGGCACCTCAGTGCAGGGTCATCCGGTAACCTTTGCCATTGATGGCAAACAATATATTGCAGTAACCACAGCGATGGGTGCCAGGGGCGTGAGCCCGCGCACCGTTCCTCGTGTTATAGCACCTGACATCCGCCATCCGGCGAGCGGTAATGCACTCTATGTATTCAGCTTACCAGATTGAAATTGCATCCTCTGTGACCCGAATGGGCACGGTTTGAATTCGGCTATCTTGGTGAATTACATTTTAGTGATAAAGCAATAAACGATGGCCAATCTAGCTATAAACTATAGACAGCGTAGCCGAGATTATTATCGCGCTCAGGGCTATACCAACGATTATGAATGGGCCCACTTCGAAAATGCGCCCTTTACTAGGCCCACCAAACCTTTAGGTGAATCTCGGCTCGCAATTATCACCACAGCAATGCCAGATGACAGCGCGCCCAGGAAGTCACGACAGGTAATCGCGACGCCTGTTGAGCGGTTGCCCAGCTCTATGCATACCGCCGACTTGTCCTGGGATAAGATAAACACCCACACCAGGGATGTAGCTTCCTTTTTACCAATTCAGCAAATAAGACATTTGATAGCGGAAGGGGTGGTCGGTGAACTTGCTCCGGCTTTCTACTCGGTTCCAACGGAATACAGCCAACGCAACACCCAGGAAACGGATGCCCCCGAAATATTGGCACTTTGCCAGAGAGACAAAGTAGACCTGGCGTTGCTGGTTCCCTTGTGACCCGTCTGTCACCAGACCGTGAGTCTGGTAGCGAGGCACCTGGAAGCCAATTCCATTGCAACCGTAGTTCTGGGTTCTGCTCTGGATGTCGTTGAGTACTGTGGTGTTCCCCGTTTTCTCTTTGTGGATTTTCCCTTAGGTAATCCCTGCGGCAAACCCTATGACAGGAAAATGCAACTCGCTATTGTGCGGCAGGCCGTAAACCTGTTTGACACCGTCGAAACTCCGTCCACCACAGCGCGGACACCTTTTAACTGGAGCGATGACGAATCATGGCGGGATACTTATGCCCGGGTTGACGATTCCAACCGCGCGGCATTGCTACTGAAGGGCGAACAACGCCGGAAACAGCAACAAGCGGCCAGGTCAGCCGGTGATAACCGTGCGCCTATGATCCCCGAATGATCAGGTTTTAACCTGGAAACTAATTATTCCAGACTGTGGCCAAATTGGAGTAATAGCTCATTTTGGATCTTACAAGCCTTGACCAACAGTGACGATGGGAGGTTTGGGGGTTCAGATTTGAGCACGCTGGAAATGCCTCCCTGTACACTCGAGCTCAGCATCCTTGCCTGGCACGGCTCGAATCTGAACCCACAATCCCCCTTTCGATACATTGAGCTATAGGCAAAATCAACTACTTCTCTAATTTAAGTTGACGGAGCTGGCCCGGTTCCTTAGCCTAAGTCCTATTAAAAACCCTTGTCACCCGAGGAGACAATAATG
>SMVB01148100.1_pt1 | contig 41726 bp, 39 predicted proteins | sample 2456461 | NCBI WGS metagenome assembly SMVB01 (sample SAMN11095934, study PRJNA526329) | marine sediment metagenome | biome: Marine sediment; feature: Surficial sediment; material: Deep marine sediment; isolation source: Hadal surficial sediment | place: Pacific Ocean | collected 2014-05 | depth...
AAAATTATTGCTATCATCAACAGATATAATCGCACCTTGAGTGACAGCTCAAAATACGCCATTGCCAGTGAAATTCAAAAAATGAGCGTTAAATATTCAAACTTGGATATAAATCTGATTTGTGCGACCATTACTCATGAAAGCGCCCGGAGTTGGCAGCCGGAAGTTGTGTCCCACGCAGGAGCTTTGGGATTGATGCAAATTATGCCATATACCGGAAAACTTCTTGTCAAGCATGAAGGGATTAAGTGGACATCTTCACGAGAGGTTCTGTTTAACCCGATTATCAATATAAGAATAGGCTGCCGTTATCTTTCCATGTTGATCGAACTTTACAGTGTTGATGGCGGGCTGGCCGCTTATAACGGCGGGCCAAGACGAGCTAAAAAATGGATCGCCAGCGGACGTAATTATGACGTTTTGTTTGAAGAAACACGTTATTATGTCCCTGCAGTTTTGGAATTATACGATCATTACAAACGCAGAACTTTGTTAGATTAGGTTAGAATAGGATATGCCAGTAAAACCGAACCAGTTGTCAATTGAAAGTTTTCGTAACGAGCTTATAAATCGTTTTTTTCATCCGGATAGTTACTTTATGCATTGTTTCAGCCACCACCTCCAGGCTTTTCTAGATAAGGGTGGCAACTCAAATAATAATGAGTATCTGCTCGTTGGAAATTTAATGGATAAACTCGTCGCTTCTCAAAATGCCATTGAGGATCTCGAGTCTGTTTTAGCACTGCAGGGTTTTGAGTCGTTCAATGAAAGACTGTCAAAAGGAATAGATTACCTCTATGAGTCCGACCTGGAACCTGAAAAAATGAAAATCGAGATTGAGAGCTTGGCGCAATCCATGTTCAGTGGCGCTGTAGCTGCTCTGCAAAATAAAGAAAGTAATGACGAAATAACAAGCCTGCTTGGTATTAATCGTACACCGACAGATAATGTGGATGAGTTAGAGGTACAAGAGCCATCTTCTGAAGGACCAGGATTAACGAAACCGGAATTCTCAGTGGAAGAGATAGAAGACATGGATGCCACTCCTCAGAATCTATTAGAAGAAAAAGATTTTCTTCTGCCTTTGGATGAGTGTAAGGAAGCAAACCCCGGTAAATCGGAAGTTAGTTTGGTTGAAGAAGATGGCTCTCGTAACTTTGCTCAGGACGATGTTATCCTGGTTAATACAGAGATAAATCAGAAACCCGAAAGCGTTTTTGCAGGCTTTCAGACGGCGGTTGGAAATCAAATAGAACAATTACAGAATAAAATTGACCTTCTGAGTTCCAAGAACGGCTTGCTGGAATGTGATGGAATTTTTGAAAGTATCATTTCCAGTTCGATGATTTATGGTTTTGATGCTGTTGAAGAAGTCGCCGAAAAAGCAAGAAGATTTTTATCGAAGGTTAGCAGGCAGTCAGCTTTTGACAGCAATCGTGTAACCTCAGTATTGACAAAAACAATCAGTCTTCTTAAGCGGACTCTTGAAAACGGCCCGGATAACGTCGACAAACAAGCAATCTCGGATTTTTCTCAAAACCTGCTGAACCAAGAAACGATTCTGCCTGCCAAAAAAGAAAATTGCGCGACTCGAACACAAAGCGATGAAAAGAAAGATGAGCCGGGTCCTTCGCGGTCCTCCAGCCTTGAGGAATTTAAACTGCCTGGCGAGGATGAGATAGCTAGCTTATTAAGCGAGATATCTGAAAACTGTCCACTTCAAAAAGACGAAGGTCTGCAGCCGGACTCGCCAGAACCGTCAGAGTCGGAAGTTTTAGTTATGGATGTTCCACAGGTAGTGCCCGGAGACTTGCTTTCAAGTTATAAACAGCAAGCTAAGCTCTATTTTGACGTGATTGAGCAAGCGTTGAATCTTCTTGAGGGGCAACCCGGCCATAAAACTGCTCTTGAGGATGTTGAGCTAGCTTGCAATTCACTCTACGGTCTTGTATTGAAAATGGAACTGGACTCCATTGCGAAAACCCCCGAGCTGATCGCTGAACTGATTAGAAATATCATAGGTAATAGATATTCGCTGTCTAAAAACGAGCATGGCTTACTCAAGAATTCACTCCGGGATTTCAGGAATATATCCAACGTAATTGACGTGGAAAGGCAAGAATTTAAGGAAAACATCGTTTCATTACAAACCTTGAATTCAAAAATTTCAATGAGTCGGTCTTCATTTCGTAAAGCCAAAAGTATAGACAGATTTAAAATGAGATAAAGTTTTATTCACCGTAAACCATGATGATAGGTTTAGTACAATGTCAAACAAAACTAACGCTGAAATAGATAAGGAACTGGAAGAAGTCCTCGGTTCACACAAAACTAAAATTCGTATTATCGGTACGGGTGGAGGAGGCAATAACACAGTCACCCGTCTGCTAGAAGTGAGCGTTAGTGAAGTTGATGTGATTGCAGTGAACACTGATGCGCAGGACTTACTCTATGCGAAAGCCGATCACAAAATTTTGATTGGCAGGAATATTACGAACGGCCTGGGAGCTGGCAGCGATCCCCAAAAAGGTGAAGATTCAGCAAAAGAAACCATTGAAGAACTGGAGGAGATTCTTTCTGGTAGCGATATGGTATTTATCACCTGCGGTCTGGGCGGCGGCACGGGAACAGGGTCGGCGCCGGTCATTGCTGACATTGCAAAGAAAAGCGGTGCGCTGACCATAGCTGTGGTGACGTTACCATTTAGTGACGAAGGCATTGTTAGATGGGAGAATGCTCGAAAAGGACTTGAACAACTTCAGAATAGCGTTGATACGGTCATTGTTGTTCAGAATGACTTGCTTTTAGATTTAGTCCCGGATATGCCGCTAAATGCTGCTTTTAGATTTGCCGACGAAATTTTAGTCAATGCAGTTAGAGGAATTACTGAACTAGTAACAGAGCGGGGCCTGGTGAATCTCGACTTTGCCGATGTGAAAACCATCATGCAAAATGGCGGCCTTGCGATGATTGGTTTAGGGGAAACTGAATCGCAGGATGATATCGAAGAAGCAGCCCAAAAGGCCCTGCAAAACCCGCTGCTTGATATTGATATTACCGGCGCGAAAAGCGCTTTAATTCACATAACCGGCGGTCAGGAACTGTCTTTAAAATCTGCGAAAACTATTATGAAAACTGTCGCTGAGCGTCTGGATCCATCGGCAAAAATTATTTGGGGAACTCGTATCGATGAATCGATGGGTCACTCTCTGCGAGTAATGCTTATTGTGACTTGTTTGAAATCTGAGAAATACATAACGTCTAAGACCGACCGTTTCCGAACCGAATCGACTCCGAACTTCGAAATAAGTGATGAATCACACGGGCAGGATGAAACTACCGAAGTCGAAGTGATTGAGGCTTCAGAACAAGCCTCTTCACTCCACTCCTCTAAATCGCAAAAAGTGTTTTCCGAAATTTTCATGGAAGAGGCCGAAACCGACATTTCAGTTATGGCAGAGGCTATTGGCAACTTAGACGCAAAGAGCGATAATAAGAAATATCTTCAGGATATTAGCAACTCTGCTTCGTCGATTTATAGTTCATCTGAATTGTTTGACTATAATAAAATATCAGAATTTGCAGAACTTCTTGGTGAACTGACAAAAGATGGATTAAATGGCAAACTCATTCTGTCGGAAGAGGTTCTGGAATTATTTCAACAAATGCCGCCGGCGCTAAGAAATGCCATAGACGGCAATGAACAAGACCTCGAAGCAATAAAGCTAAAGATTCTGACATTACTAGACTCCGTTACCCAATCGGGTGATACAGATTCGGCTCAGGATTTTGATTCCGCTGATGAGGAACCTGAGATTCTTAATGAATCCGAAGCCCGGGCAGATGAAATTGAGGATCTTGAGTATTCAAATGTTCGTGAAGCGGTAAAATATTTCGATAAGCTTCTTTAATTGCCTCTAATTAGACAGAAAGGCATGAACTCGCATTTTAAACAAACCCAGCCATTTCAAAAATCCTATGTTCGTAAGGTGATGCGTGGACTGAAAAATATAACGATTGCTCTTGCTAAAATGCATGACAACCCGAACGATCGTGAAGCCGCTATTGAAATTCGGGGAATCGCCAAAGCGATTTCAGAACTTGCAATGATTCACGGCTATCATGGCGTGGAAAGCATTGCTCGCAAAATTTCTACTTCATTTAAATGTTCCAGGGTTAAATCAGATGCTGATTTTCTTTCTAAAATCGAACTAGCTATTAAGGGCATTCATCACGTCGTTGCAATGGAAGACGGGATTGAAAGTAAACTAATTATTGAAAAAATAACTCGGGCTGGCAAAGGGTCCCCTAGCCAAATTTCAAGTCTCGATGAACTTAGTGAAGAACAGCGCCGAATGGTTGAATCGGAAAGCGATGCGAAACTTCTATTTGATATAAAAGAGAGCGATTTTTTGAGTCATCTTCCAAGTGGGTTCATCCCCGAAAATCTAAAAGCTATATCAGAACGAAGACCAGCAGTTAAGATACCTTCCTAAGCAGATAAATAAAAATTCGCCTCATAGTACCTCTTACAGCCGGTTTTTCAAATCGGAAGCGGCTTTACTTCAAGTCAGTTTTGATCTGAATTCTAATTGATAATTCAAGTGGCAGCATGGCGGAAATAAACCAGACTGGTAGAAGATTGTTTCAGTCAGGATCGAATCCTTAAGATGATTCTTTGCGGAGAATAACAAAGTTGATTCCGCGATGTGAACAGCATTCCCCCCCCCCAAAAAACCTTCGAATATTTCGCAGCTACATAGTTATATTTAGAAAACGGTTGATTTTTTCGACGAGATTCATTAAAATAACCTGAGTTCGATATAAGAAATCAAAGACCAAAAACTTACCCATACCGTCATTCCGGCAATCTTTAAGCCGGAATCTAGTTGTAATGACGACAAGATTCCTGCCTGCAATCCGCAGGAATGACATTGGACGGGTCGTTTTTGGTCTTTGATCCTCCATTTTATTCCTTACGTCGAACTGACGTTAAAATAGCTTTGGTTGAAATCATATTCTGGAGACTCAATGAGCAAAAAAGCTGTCAGCGAAGCGTTAACTTTTGATGATGTTTTACTGGTGCCGGATTATTCGGAGGTCCTGCCCAAAGAGACAGATACCAAAAGCTGGTTAACTAAAAATATTCAATTGAACCTGCCTCTGGTTGCCGCCGCGATGGATACGGTAACAGAATCCGGGTTGGCGATTGCCCTGGCGCGCGAAGGAGGCATCGGGATTATTCACAAAAACATGTCTATTAAACAGCAGGTACAAGAGGTGGATCGCGTCAAGCGTTCGGAAAGCGGTATGATTTACGACCCAATTACTTTAACACCGGTGCACAAAGTTAAAGAAGCCATGTCGCTCATGAACCGGTATAGAATTTCAGGAATTCCCATTGTCGAAGGCTCAAAATTGGTGGGTATTTTAACCAATCGTGACTTAAGATTTGAAGTCGATACTGAATTAGAAATTAAGCAGGTGATGACAAGCAGAAATTTAGTGACGGTTCCGGCCGGCACTACCTTGGAGCAAGCTGAGAAGATCTTGCAAAAAAACCGCATTGAAAAACTCCCGGTGGTCGATGGCGACAACAATCTGAAAGGTTTAATTACGGTGAAAGACATCCAGAAAAAACGCCTTTACCCAATGGCCGCGAAAGATGAACACGGGCGGCTGCGAGTTGGGGCTGCTGTCGGCGTTGCAAGCGATACTCTGGAGCGGGTGCAGGTACTGGATGATGTACAGGTAGATGTTATTGCAATCGATACTGCCCACGGACATTCAAAAGGAGTGATTGAAACGGTCAAGCTGGTGCGGCAGAAATATCCGCAAGTTGAAATTATTGCCGGGAACGTTGCGACGGGCAAAGGGGCACAAGCTTTAATTCAGGCAGGCGCAAATGCTATAAAAGTTGGGATGGGACCGGGCGCAATTTGTACTACTCGAGTGGTTGCCGGTATCGGGATGCCGCAGATCACAGCAATTATGAATTGCGCTGAAGTCTGTCAAGAGCACCGGATTCCTCTAATCGCAGATGGCGGAGTAAAGCAGACCGGTGATATCCCGAAAGCGATTGCCGCAGGAGCGGACACGGTTATGATTGGCAACTTGTTTGCCGGAACCGAGGAGAGCCCAGGCGAGAAGATTTATTTGGGAGGCAGAAGCTTTAAAGTTTACCGGGGTATGGGGTCCCTGTCCGCAATGCAACATGGGAGCAAAGACAGGTATTTTCAGGAAGGGGAGAAGGATTTGCGAAAATTAGTTCCCGAAGGAATTGAAGGCCGGGTTCCTTATCGTGGAAAATTGAGTGAGGCGGTTTATCAAATGGTTGGCGGTCTAAAAGCGGCCATGGGGTATTGCGGCACAAAGAATATTGAAGAACTCCAGAAAAAAGGTCAATTTGTCAAGATTACAGGTGCCGGCTTAATGGAGAGTCATCCTCACGATATTGTCATTTCCCGCGAGGCGCCCAATTATAATATCGATCGAATTCAATAAAAAAAGAAACCGGGGTTGCAAGCCTTTACCGGGATTAGGGGGAGTTACCGGTCCAGACACGCGTGCCCGGTTTCACATATTTTATTAAAATATGAGTGCTAAAGGTTGTTGACAAAGATGGTTAGTCGTGATTTTTGATTTGCAGCTTTGTTTCGATGAATAATCCGTTTTGAAGCAAGCTTGTCCAGCAAGGAAGAGGTGTGCGGCAATAACTTTTCTCCGTCCTCCTTGGTTTTTGAGGAAAGCACTTTCTTGATTGCTGATTTCATCATTGACATGTAATGTCGATTGCGTTGCCTTGATTTTTCACTTCTCCGAATCCGTCTGACAGACGATGCGTAATTAGCCATTTTGTCCTAACGTATCTGCTTAATATTCAGTTTTTATGTTCCTAATATACAAAAACAGATCACTTTTGTCAATAGAAAAAACCATTCAAATTTTTATAGATTTCCTTGATCGGTTTTCGCTTAATGCCTATATTCCAAACACAAAGATGAAGGCTCGTACAAATGAAAAAGAAAAAATAGAATCCTGTCAAATATTGAATGAAACCTTTTCCAATCGAAACTTGTTAAGCTAACGGGCGCAATACTTTAGAAATTCCTTTGTGAGATTCCATTTTTGCGGGCGATTAATTTTTAAAATAATTTGGTAAAAAGTGTCCAAATCCGAGTCAATAAAAATGACACCTATGATGGAACAGTATCTTTCCATCAAAGCCAAACATCAGGATTCAATTCTGTTTTTCCGGATGGGGGATTTCTATGAGTTATTTTTTGACGACGCCAAAACCGCCTCTGAGGTCCTCGGACTGACCCTGACATCTCGGTCGCACGGAAAAAAATCAGCCGGCGTGCCCCTCGCGGGTTTTCCGCACCACAGCCTCGATACTTACTTATCCAAAATGATTAAAGCGGGATTCCGGGTTGCAATTTGTGAGCAGCTTGAGGACCCCAAGACAACCAAAACCATTGTCAAGCGCGATGTCACCGAAATAATTACACCCGGCACGGTTCTCACAGATGATTTGCTTGACAGCAAACGGAATAATTTTCTGTGTTCGCTTTATTTTAAAAAGGAAACCTGCGGCCTGGCATTGGTCGATATTTCTACCGGCGAATTTGCCGTTGACGAAATGCCGAGGGAACAGTTTGTCGAAGAAATAAATCGAACCTCACCGGCGGAGATTTTAGTTTCAGAGGAGCAAGCTGCGTTTGTGGAAGGCAAATTGGGTACCGTTGAGAAATACTTTTTTACAAAACGGGAGGAGTGGATTTTTTCACGGGATTATGGCTACGAAACCTTGATCTCTCATTTCGGGACACTCTCTTTGAAAGGGTTCGGCTGCGAGGATCTTGACGCGGGAATATGTGCGGCGGGCGCTGCGTTCCATTATTTAAAAGAAGTTCAAAAGTCTAAATTGCTGCATATCAGTCGAATCCAGCGTCAGCCCGTAAACCAATTTGTCGGCATTGACAGCGATACCAGGAGAAATCTTGAGCTGATTAAATCGATGCGAAGTGGAACCAGTCAGGGAACTTTGATTTCAACTATCGATAGAACCAAAACGGCAATGGGGGGCCGCAAGGTGGTGCAGTGGATGCTGAGGCCGCTGCTGAATCCAAACAAAGTCCTGAAACGATTAGATGCTGTCGAGGAACTATTGAAATCCAGCAGGCTGCTGAACGAGGTTCGTGAAATCCTCGCACGCATTGGCGATCTTGAAAGATTTGTCTCGAAGATCATTACCAACCGTGCTACTGCGCGGGATTTAAATTCTTTAAAAAATTCTTTAAAGACATTTCCTGAATTAAAAGAAAGTCTGGGCAAAGTTGAGTCAGCGGATCTGGTTTCGGTTCGGAATAAAATCGATAATTTAGAGAACCTGGTTGTGGAAATTGAAAAGGCTATTGTCGATGACCCGCCGCTGGCGGTTACTGAAGGCGGCATCATCAAACGCGGGTACAATAAAGAGCTTGATGACCTGAGGGACATTTCATATTCTGGCAAAGATTGGATTGCCCGGCTGCAAACCCAGGAGCGTGAAAAGACCGGCATTCCATCTTTGAAAGTAAGCTTCAATAAAGTTTTCGGATATTACATTGAAGTTACCAAAGCGAATTTTTCAAAAGTCCCTGATTACTACACCCGCAAGCAGACCCTGGTCAATGCCGAAAGATTCATCATACCGGATTTAAAGGCGTATGAAGAAAAAATCTTGGATGCCGAGGACAAAATTGTCACCATCGAGTATGAGCTCTTTGATAAAATTCGCAAAATGGCTGCTATGCAAGCTATAATAATCCAGGAAAACGCCAAGTTGATTAGTACACTGGATTGTTATGCCGGCTTTGCACAACTGGCGGTCGAAAATAATTATGTTCGTCCCGAAATCAACAACGGTTCAAAAATCTCGATTAAAGAAGGTCGCCACCCTGTCGTGGAAAAACTGCTGCCTTATGGGGAATCTTTTATTCCCAATGATTCCCAGCTGGATACCCAGAAAGAGCAAATTATTATCCTGACCGGGCCCAACATGGCGGGGAAGTCAACATATCTGCGACAGGTGGGTCTGATTGTACTGCTGGCGCAAATTGGGTCTTTCGTACCCGCGAAAGAAGCAAAGATTGGAGTGGTGGATAAAATTTTTACAAGGGTCGGTGCCTCGGATAATTTGGCAGGCGGTGAAAGCACCTTCCTTGTGGAGATGAATGAAACCGCGAATATTTTAAACAACGCCACGCCAAAGAGCCTGATTCTACTCGATGAAATCGGCCGTGGCACCAGCACTTTTGACGGTCTTTCGATTGCCTGGGCAGTGGCCGAGTACCTTCATAATTCACCCCAGGTCGCTGCTAAAAGCATTTTTGCAACCCATTATCACGAGTTGACCGAGCTCGCTTTGATCTTAAAAAGAGTAAGAAATTACAATGTCGTGGTTAAGGAATGGGGAGAAAACGTCGTTTTTCTAAGAAAGATCGAAGAAGGCGCCTGCGACCACAGTTACGGCATTCAAGTGGCCAAATTAGCCGGTCTTCCGAACTCATTGCTGAACCGGGCAAAAGAAATTCTCTCCAATCTTGAAGCGGAAGAATTGACCGCAAACAATCTGCCGAAATTGGCTGTCAGTAAAAATGGTCACTTGAAAAAGGAAGCTGAGCAATTAGATATTTTTGAAAAACAGGAACAGGTCATTCGCACTGAAATCCAAAACTTGAAGTTAGACGAAATGACGCCTTTGCAGGCTTTAAATAAATTAAATGAGTTGAAAAGTACGGTTGAGAAGGCGAATTGAATAAAGGGCACGTATCTTAAAATATTGAATCGAATTCAGATGTTAATTTTAATGAGGTTAGTAGATGTTTAAGTTGAGATTTAAAATCTTGTTCGCCGCTTTGTTCTTATTATCAGGAAACCTGTGCGCACAGAGTTTATCGAAATATGCCGGTGAGTTCTTGGCGCTTGGTGTGGGAAGCAGATCATTGGGGATGGGCAGCGCCTATGTAGCAGTTGCCCGGGATGTCTCCGCGGGATATTGGAATCCCGCTGGTCTGGCGTTCATTAACTATCCCGAAATTATGCTGATGCACTCGAGACAGTTTTCGGGCTTGGTCAACTACGATTATGGCGGTGTTGGATTGCCGGTTGGAAACAGAAGTAGTCTGGGATTCGGTTTAATCCGTCTGGGAGTAGACAATATTAAAGAAACCGACATCCCAAATCCGGATCTGGCAGTTGGTGAAATTTTTGTAGACGAAAACGGACAGGTAGTCCGAAATACACCTTTTGAAAAAGGCAGTTTTGGCGCTACGGACTACGCGTTGTTTTTGACCTATGCGAAGCGACTGGGGGAAAATTTTTCATACGGCGGCAATATCAAGTTGTTGAACCGCTCGATCGGGGACAATTCGGCCTGGGGCATCGGTTTTGATGTGGGCGTTATTTTTAACCCCGTTTCCAAACTTATCGTTGGCCTGAACCTGCAGGATGTGACCTCAACAATGATTGCCTGGGATACAGGCCGCAAGGAGTTGATTACACCATCGTTGCGGACCGGTATTTCTTATCCGATTCAATTTGGGTTTATGGGAGGACAAATTCTGCCGGCGATGGATATCCACTTCCGATTTGAGAACAGAAGATCGTCTGCTCAGGGAAATGTCGGACGTATAAGCTATGATCTCAATTTCGGCTGGGAATATCAGTATCATGATGCTTTTGCAATTCGGCTTGGCTCATCGGAGTTCGCACCATTTACTGCCGGTGTCGGTTTGCATTTACCTAAAATGCAAATCGACTATGCTTTTTATCAACACCAGGATTTGAACAACACGCATCGTATTTCAGCAAAAATCACTCTCGAGGAACCAAAATTCAAGCGTAAGTAACCTACCTTAGAGAGATAACCTTTGAAAAGTTCAGGAAGAAAGAACGATTTTTAATAGAACGTCTGAAAATATTTTAATCGCCTAAACCTCGCTTTCTTTTTAAATCCCTTCATAGGTTTTTTTCTGCTTGACGAGGAGGCCTTTTTGTTGTATTTACAAGGGTTTCGCTCACCAAAAAAGTTGAAATTTTATTTGACAATTGCAAAAAATAGTCGTATAATTTAACTCAATTTGTGTGTTCTAACTCAATGTATTTTAAATTTTTACAAATTGCACATTTCGATACCATTTTGCGAAAAATACAAATGGGCTGGGAGTTTAAAATAGATTCATGATTGCAAGTATGACGGGGTTTGGCCGTGGCGAATCAAAACATAATGGTATGGTTGTATCTGCGGAAATTCGTTCATTGAATCATCGTTTTCTGGATGTTGAGCTTCATTTGCCGAAAAGCTTATGTGCCTTCGAGAGAGAGCTGAAAGGAATCATTAGTTCCGGATTGTCGCGCGGTAAAGTGAATGCAACAATAATGATTAAGGGCGAAGAAATCGCTTCGGCAGGGTTGACCATTGATAAAAAGTTAGCAACAACCTATATCAAACTACTAAATGAACTCAAAGATGACCTGAAGATTGATGATTCCATAAAACTGGAACAATTGCTGAATTTCCCTGACATTATTACGGTTGACACCTCAAAGGAATTGGATGAAACCGTTTGGGCAGCTGTGAAAACAGCCATTGAATTGGCGATGGTCGACTTAAAGGATATGCGCCTCAAAGAAGGCTTGGAAATCAACAATGATTTGGAGTCTCGGGTTGCCGCGATTGAAGACAAGATCGTTACAATCGAAAGTAGTTCAAAAGAAAAGTCTAAAGAAGAATTTGAGAAGTTAAAAAAGAGAGTTGAGGAGTTGGCGAGTTCCGAAATCATTAATGAAGGCCGCCTGGAAATGGAGATTGCCCTTATTGCTGAAAAAGTCGATACAACGGAGGAATGTATTCGTTTTAAAAGCCACAATAAGCTGTTCTTAGAATTGCTCAAAAACGGAAAGTCCGAGGGACGTAAACTAAATTTTCTCGTTCAGGAAATGCATCGGGAAGCGAATACAATCGGCTCTAAAGCCAACGATGCATCCATTGCCCATTTGGTGGTTGGAATCAAGGAGGAAGTGGAAAAATTACGCGAGCAAATCCAAAATATTGAATAAATTACATCTATGGGAAGAAAAGGCCTTCTGGTTGTCATCTCTGCACCGTCCGGCGGTGGGAAAACGACAGTGATCCGGAGGGTTCTTGCATCGGGAAACGATAATTTTACTTATTCCATTTCGGCGACTACTCGCCGGCTTCGTGCTGGCGAAGTTGATGGTCAGGATTATCACTTTTTAAGCCTTGAAGAATTTAACCACAAAAAGGAAAAGGGTGAATTTGTGGAATGGGCAGAAGTCCATGGTAACTACTACGCTACCCCCAGAACACCGATTCAAAAATGGCTTAACGAAGGCAGGACAGTCTTGCTGGATTTGGATGTAAACGGTGGATTGGAAGTAAAAAAAGATTTCAAAGATTCTGCTCTTTTGATTTTTATTAAACCGCCCTCGGTCGAAAGCCTGGTGCACCGGCTCAAGGGTAGGAAGACCGAAACTCAAGCTGAAATTGATAAGCGGCTGACGCGGGTTCCTGAAGAGATGTCCAAATCACATCAGTACCAATATAGAATTTTAAATGAGGATTTAGATATTACTACAACTGAAGTATTAAAAGTAATTAAAAACCATAATCATCGAGACTAACTGGAGTAATTGCATGATCAAAACACTTCCCATTCACAAATTTGACGATATGGCTGATAACATTTATGAAGCCATAATTGTCTTGTCAAAACGAGCTCGTCAAATTAATGATTTACAAAAACAAGAATTAAGTCGAGGCCGGGAATATGATGACGAATACGATGATTACCGTGATGAGGAAATCATCGAGGATCCGAGTGAGACAAAATATGTGAAGCTTCCCAAACCCGCTTCAGTTGCTTTGGAAGATTTCTTTGCTAAAAGAGTCAAATATGAATATCGTGAAAAGTCGGATGAAAATGAGCAGACAGAATCCTGATTTTAATGAAGTTGGCAACTAAAAAAATTGCCATTGGCGTAACTGGAGGAATCGCGGCCTACAAGTCGTTTGAGCTGATTCGTGAGCTAAAAAAATCCGGCGCCGAAGTGCGGGTTGCAATGACCGATTCAGCGCGAAAATTTGTGACGAATTTGACGCTGGCAACGCTTTCCGAGAACCCGGTTTTGGACTCTCTTTTTGAAGGAAACGAAAAGTTGGGTACGGTTCATATCGATTTGGCGCGTTGGTGTGACGTTTTTGTGATTTGTCCTGCGACGGCGAACATCATCGCCAAAGCCGCGGCTGGTCTTGCCGATGATGTTATTACGACTTCTATTTTAGCGACTCAGGCGAAAGTTATTTTCTGTCCAGCCATGAACTCAGTGATGTGGGAGAAACCAATTGTGCAGCAGAATATTACCAGGCTAAAAGAGCTTGGCTGCGATTTCGTCGATCCGGAATGGGGCAAACTTGCCACCAAAGCAGAAGGTGAAGGGTGGGGACGTTTGGCCTCCATCGAAAGTATTGTGCAAAAGTTGGAATTTACGCTTCTGGCTACAAGCGAATTGGTTGGCAAAAAAGTTCTGGTGACTGCCGGGCCAACCAGGGAGCGCATTGATCCGGTTCGATTTATCACAAATTATTCGTCTGGTAAAATGGGATTTGCTTTGGCTGAAGCGGCTAAATTAAAAGGTGCTGATGTCGTTTTGATTTCCGGTCCGAATAATCTTAATAAACCGCAAGGGCTAAAATATGTCGAAGTGGAAACGGTTGAAGAACTGAGAAAAGCAGTTGAGGCTGAATATGAAGAGGCGGATATCCTTTTAATGTCAGCCGCAGTTTCTGATTATCAGACAAAAAAGGCCTCTGCTAAGAAAATAAAAAAGACCTCTGCTGAAATCACATTGCAATTAAAAAGATCCCCTGATATTCTGGCGCTTCTGGGAAAGAAAAAAGCCGATTGTATTCATATTGGGTTTGCCCTCGAAACGGAAAATGGCGTCGAAAATGCAACTGAGAAGCTTAATACAAAGAATCTGGATCTGATTGTTTTGAACAATCCTCTTGAGCCCGGCGCTGCATTCGGAGGAGACACCAATATTGTCTCAATTATCAATAAAGATAAGCAGGTTGAGACCTTTACAAAACTGCCGAAAAACAGGGTTGCGGAGATCATTTTAAATAAAGCGGTCGAAATTTTACAGGATCGCAATCGCCAAGTGATTGCAGTTTAATCCCCCAGGGACCCTATGCTAAACCAGGAATCCAAAATAGAATTAACCAAAGAATACTTTATTCAACAGAGTGAATTATACGGTAAAGAATTTTATGCAGATGTAGATTTCTCTTTTGCGGCAAAAAGCGCTGGGCCAGAAACGCTGAGTGAATTTAATCTTAAAATTCAGAATTGTCAGGATTGTCCGCTGTCGAAATCGAGAACCCAGGTGGTATTTGGTTCGGGTAATCCGCGGGCAAAACTGATGTGCGTTGGGGAAGCCCCTGGTTACGAAGAGGATAAACAAGGCAAGCCTTTCGTGGGCGCTGCCGGTCAGCTTCTCGATAAGATCTTGGCTGCAATCGGATTTAACCGCGAAGAAGTTTATATCGCAAATATCGTTAAATGCCGCCCCCCCGGCAATCGTGACCCTGAACCCAAAGAGGTGGCTGAATGCCTGCCGTTTTTGAAAAAACAAATTGCCATGATTCAACCAAAGTGCATTTTGGCTTTAGGGCGTGTGGCCGCTCAGAATCTACTAGCTACGCGGCAGTCCCTCAGTAGTTTGCGCCGGACGGTCCAACAATTTGAAAATATCCAGGTAGTTGTTACCTATCACCCGGCGGCGCTTTTAAGAAATCCGCAATGGAAACGCCAAACCTGGGAAGATGTCCAGACTCTCCGGAAACTCTATGATAAAATCGTTGGCGATAAACCGCCCATTTTGTCGAAAGCCAGCGAGACTTAAAATTTTTTACTAACAAATGAATAAGAAAAAAGAACCCAAAAAGGAAGGCCTTATCGAGCGAATGCCGCCGCAGTCGATCGAAGCGGAAATGGCGGTTTTGGGTTCCATGCTTATCGACAATGAAGCGGTCAGCAAGGCGATAGAAATTTTGGATGATTCCTCATTTTATCGGATGGCGCATCGAAAAATTTTTCAGGCCGCTGTTATGCTTTTCGAGCAGCAGGGGAATGTTGACATGCTGACCGTCTCCAACCAACTGGAAAAGATGGGGTGTTTGGAAGAAGTCGGCAGTGCCTATTTTTTAACGGAATTGGTGAACCAGGTACCTTCATCAGCAAGTGTCGAGCATTATGCAAAAATAGTTTTAGAAAAATCCTTATTTAGAAAATTAATTGGTATTTCAACCGAGATCGCTTCGGAAGCTTACGAAGCCAGAGAGGACGCTGCTGATCTCATTGACAGGGCCGAACAAAAAATCTTCTCCTTGTCCGAACGAAGACTCCGCAAAGGTTTTTTGTCCATCGACCCGATTTTACACGATACGTTTGAAATTATCGACGGCTACCATAAAAGAAAAGGAAGCGTTACCGGTATCCCAACCGGTTTCAGGGAGTTAGACAAGTTGACCTCCGGATTTCAAAATTCCGACTTGATCATTGTGGCAGGTAGACCCTCGATGGGGAAAACGGCGTTTTGTTTAAATATCGCCCGCAATGCGGCTGTAAAGCACCGGATACCGGTAGGAGTGTTCAGCCTGGAAATGTCAAATACCCAGCTGGCAATGCGCATGTTATGTAGTGAAGCACGAGTAGATTCCCACAAGGTAAGAACAGGTACATTGCCAAATAAGCAATGGTCGGATTTAAGTAAAGTTGTGGGAAATTTATCCGATGCTCCAATTTATATCGATGATTCGGCCGCTTTGAGCGTCTTGGAAATCCGCGCGAAGGCAAGGCGTTTAAAAGCTGAAAAAAATGTTGGGCTTTTAATTATCGATTACTTGCAACTTGTCAGGGGTCCAAAGTCCTCAGAGAGCCGACAGGTCGAGATTTCTATGATTTCCCAATCTTTAAAAGCGCTTGCCAAGGAATTGGAGCTTCCGGTGGTTGCACTTTCGCAATTATCTCGTGCAGTGGAATCGCGTGGTGGAGACCGAAAACCGATTTTATCCGATCTACGGGAATCCGGCGCAATCGAGCAGGACGCAGATGTTGTCATGTTTATTTACCGCCAGGAGGTGTATGGCCCGGTGGAGTTTCCAGGCATTGCCGAGATAATCATAGCTAAGCAGCGAAACGGCCCTACAGGTACGATTGAACTGCACTTTCATAAAAACTATGTATTGTTTGCTGATTTGGACAAAAATCGTGAAGAATCAGCTGTTGTCGAAGAGGCCTTTTAAACAATGAAAAATGGGTATAAAAAACCTTTCCAAGAATTGTTGCGAAGACACCGGCGTTTTACAACTCACAATGATACCGTTTTGCTCACACGTGCGTTCGAATTTAGCTTTGAAGCTCATAAAGATCAGTTGCGTAAATCCGGTGCGCCTTATTTTGACCATTGTTTTGAAGTCGCTAAAATCTTAACTGATCTTAAAATGGATTCTGTGACGATTGCGAGCGGCTTTCTTCATGACATCGCAGAAGATACCGGTTATACTATTGAGGATGTTTCCGAAATGTTTGGCGCAGATGTCGGGCTTTTGGTCGATGGAGTGACTAAAATAAGCGAACTCCGATTCGATAGCGTTGAAGAGCGGCAGGCTGAAAATTTTCGCAAGATGATTATTTCGATGATCAAGGATATTCGAGTGATTTTAATCAAGTTCGCTGATCGGTTGCACAATATGAGAACACTTGAGTTCTTGCCTAAAAAGAAGCAAGAACGCATTGCCATAGAAACACGTGATGTCTACGCGCCATTGGCGCACCGTTTGGGAATCGCCAAAATTAAGTGGGAGCTCGAAGATTTGATATTAAAAGCCCTGCATCCTGATTCTTATTGGGATTTGGTCAAAAAAATTTCTGATAAACGGGAAGAAAGAGAACGTTACATTCGGAAGGTTACGAATCCTATTCGAAAGGAACTTCGCCAGGGAAATATAAAGGCCACCATTACCGGCCGTCCAAAACATTTTTATAGCATTTATGGTAAAATGCACAAGCGAGAATTACCCTTTGAGCAGATCTACGACCTGTTGGCCATTCGAGTTATTTTAGAAAAAGTAGAGGACTGTTATTTTGTTCTGGGGATTGTGCATAACCTTTATACTCCGGTTCAGGAACGGTTTAAAGACTATATTGCAACGCCTAAGTCGAATTTTTATCAATCTTTACACACGACTGTTGTTGGGCCATACGGCAGAATGGTGGAGATTCAGATTCGCACCGAAGAAATGCATCGAACCGCTGAAGAAGGCATCGCTTCCCATTGGCGTTATAAAGAAGGCAAACAGAAAGAGGACGAGCTTGACAAACATTTGTCCTGGCTCAGGCAGATGATAGAATCTCAACAGGAGGCCAGCGATGCCTCTGAGTTTATGGAGAATCTGCGCATCGAGCTTTTCAGAGATGAAGTCTTCGTCTTTACGCCAAAAGGAGATTTGTTGAGGCTGCCCCTTGGTTCGACCACCGTAGATTTTGCCTATGCGGTTCACACCGACGTTGGGTACCATTGTATCGGGGCAAAAGTGAATGGTAAAATGGTAGCGATCCGATATGAGTTGAAAAGCGGTGATTCGATCGAAATTATTACTTCGCCAAACCAAAAGCCAACCCCGGATTGGATTAAATTTGTTAAGACTTCTAAAGCACGGAGCAGAATTAAGCGCTGGTTAAGGGAATCATTCTATGAGCAAAGTTTGAAATTGGGCGAGGAGATTTTAACGAAGAGTCTGAAAAAGCATGGTATCAAAAAAGAGATCGATTTGAATGAAATAGCCCAGAGTTTTAATTTCCAAAAAGCCGAACAGCTTTTTGCTTCAATTGGAGGTGGCGATACATCAATTCAGGCGGTAATGAACCGGATTGCCCCCGAGGAAAGAGTTGAGATCAAAGACAAGTCGGTCCTGCAAAAGTTCATAAAAAGAGCTCGAGGCTCTGTTAAGGGTATCCGGGTTCAAGGCTTGGATGATTTAATGATCAAGTTTGGCGGCTGCTGTCATCCTGTTCCGGGCGACAATATTTTGGGCTTCATTACCAAAGGCCGGGGTATTGTTGTTCACCGCAGTGATTGCAGAAATATAATTAATTTGCTGGAGAATCCTGACCGGAAAATCGATGTTGAATGGGACGTAGATAAAGACAAACATTTTATGGTGCGGCTGCAGTTGATAGGCGGAGACCGAAAAAATTTTTTACGGGATGTGTCTGATTCCATTTCTCAAACAGACACTAATATCGTCAGCATAGACATGAAAGTTGAGGATGCCGTTGTCAATAGTAATATCATTCTTGAAGTTAGAAATCTACAACACTTAACTCGAATTGTTAAAAAAATAAGCCAAGTGAAAGGAGTGATGAACGTAGAAAGACTAAATGGTACAGGCGAAAACATATCAGACATGAGTACTTTTGTTAGTGAAGATTCTTAGTGTAGTTTTTAGATTCGGATCAATTAATAGGTTAGAGTGCGGACAAGTATCCAAAGAGAGAGGATTTCATGAAAAAAACCATTACCAAAAAGGATGTTGCTAAAAGAACCGCTAAATTAGTAGGCGAAAAGATTTATCAGGCTGAAAGAATAGTGGACGGAGTTTTCACATCGCTGCGGCAGTTTATGGCTGAGGCTGACCCGGAAGTTAGAATTGAAATTCGCGATTTCGGAGTCTTTGAAGTAAAAAAAACAAAGCCTAAGCCAAAAGCCCGTAATCCCAAAACTGGGGAAATTATCTATGTTCCTGCTCGTCGAAAGACTCATTTTAAGGCAGGTAAACTTTTAAAAGATGTTTTAAAAACCCCACTGGATCAGATTAAATAAATTTATGAGCCGGTCGTAGAACTGGACTCTTAAGATTCTAATTAAATACTCGCTCTATCCTGAGGATGCAGGGAAGAATTTTAGGCATTGATTATGGCAAAAAGAGGATTGGGTTGGCAGTTAGCGATCCAATGAGGAAAATTGCACAAGGCCTGCCGACCCTTACAAATAGCAACCTTGCCCAGGTATTCACCGATTTGGAAAATATCATAAGCGAGCACGAAATAAAAAAAATTGTGATTGGTCTCCCGATTACGATGAAGGCTGAGGTTGGGAAAGCAGCCCAAGTCACTAATAAATTTGTTACGGCTTTAAAGGATCGGTTTGAGCTCCCTACAATGGTTTGGGATGAAAGGCTCACCAGCGTTTTAGCCAGGCGTACCATGAGAGAGCTTGGAAAATCGCCCAGTAAAAACAAAAACAAAGTTGATGAAATAGCAGCTATTCTTATTTTACAAAGCTATTTAGACAGTATTCCGCATAGTTTTAAGGATTAAAATGGTGGTTGAGAATATATTCGATGTTACAAAAGATTCTAGCTTGTATTTTGATTTTAACCGCAAATATTATTTGTGTTTTTGCCCAGAGCAATCGCTTTATAACTTTAAGCCATGTGAAAGCTCGTCCACTAGCGATGGGTGGCGCCTTTACCGCAGTTGAAGATGACCTGGCCGCGATTAACTTTAACCCCGCGGCATTTTCGCTTTATAAATTAAAGAAATCAAAACGGTTCACATTTTTCTTGAATCCAGTTGCACCGATTATTGGGGCGATTGATAACAAAATATTATTTCAAGGCAGTGGGTCGAAGATTGAGGATTATTTGTTTTCGCTGGGTCTCCTGTTAAAATCCGTTTCTATCTCTCTAGGTTCGATCGATTTCGGCTTTTTACTCAGTGAGGAGGGCTTAAACTTACCTGACATCTTTGTTGATGAAAAATTCTTTAGAGTTTCGGGTTTTCGTCAAAACCATTCCCACACCTTTGTTGCTCGCTTAAAACTCGCAGATAAAGTTTCCTTTGGCGGTTCCGCCAGCGTTTTGTTCGGCAGCCAGGAAGCAGACCCCTTAGAACGCCAGAGTGGATTCGGCTTCAGTTACGGAATTTTGCTAAAACCCGAAAAAGGACTGAGCATTGGGGTTTCTTTTGTTAATATGGCTGATTCGCTGAAAGGATTTAGATTGCAGAGCGAAAGAATCGTTGACGAGTCTGTTAATGTTGGTATTTCTTATCAACCTTTTAACGGCACCCTGCTTTCACTCGATGTTCGAAACGTGGGCGAAGAAGGTTCGAAAGTTGTGCGCGAATTTCATTTTGGACTTGAGCAGGTTATATTTTCACATGTGGCAATTCGGGGAGGGTATTATTTTAAAGGGGGTGGCGATAACGTTTTTAGTGGCGGAGTTGGAATTTTTGACTTGAACACTATCTTTGATTTGGAGGATGCTTTTAGCCATCGAAATTTTGTGCTTAATTATGCGTTTGTTTATGAAGAAACCGGAGTGATAAACGATCGTCGGCATTTTCTGTCTTTTTTGCTGAGACTATGATATTCGTTTATTGCTTTAGCCGCCTTTAATCCGGTGGAACTTTGAAAGATCATAATAAGTTAGTATGAAGTGCTCTTTAAAAAACGGACAATATTGATTGGCTTCTTATGGCTAATTGCAAGTTTTTCAAATCGTTGTTTGGCTCAAGAAAGTAATTTTTTGTTTATTTCAAGTTTGACAGACAGCTTATTGGACTTAGCTACAACTCAGTTAACTAGTGAAAAAGCCAGCCAAGCAGTCCTTAGAAGTTTAGAAGATAACAACATAAACTGGTTTTTTGAAGATAGGCTTGTAGAGTTATTAAAGCGAAAAAATATAGCTCATATTTATTTTGAAGATAAAGTTGAGGGGTCACGTGATTCTGAGAATTTATCCTTAGGTTTTGAATATAAAGTATTCAAACTGGACGTAAAATATATGAAGCAAAGCAGGAATTCGAAGAGGGTTAAAAGAATTGCTGAAGTTGAATTTTTTTTAAGAATTATTCAACATGCCACGGGTACGGTTTTATTGAGTGAAAACTTCGAAGGGAAAAAAGAAAAATGGCTTCATGTAAACCAGGCAAACTTGCAAGAGACAAGTGATATTCAATTTAACCCGAGTCAACCAAAGCAAAAAAAAATAAATATCCTTCAACCGATATTAATTTCAAGTGTCACTGGCATTATCGTATATTTATTTTATGGATTGCGTAGCCGATAACTTAACAAAAGAATTAGTGATAGGGTAGGTGAATGATAGTTAATTTAACAAGACATTGGAAATGGTTACTGATCTTAATTGTGGTTCAGTTCGGATGTAAATCCTATAACGTGAGGCCCAATCTAACCGCGGAAAAGCGAATTGAATTAGCACGGTTAATGTTTAACAATAAAGATTATGTTGAGGCTAAAACTCAATATAAAATTTTGACCTTGAATAATCCCGGGCTACGATTTATTGATGAAGCGCAGTTTTTTTTAGCTGAATGTCACTTTAATATAAAAGAGTACATACTCGCTGCGGATGAATATAGTCGTTTGACCCGTTTGTATTCGAAGAGCCCCTGGGTTGACGACGCCTATTTTAAGATTGCACTCTGCAATTATAAACTCTCACCGAAGCCTGCGCTGGATCAAAAATATACCAAGTTAGCCGTTTTGCATTTCGCAGCATTTATTGAAGATTTTCCGAACAGCGAGATTGTCCCCGAAGCCGAACGCCTGCTGAAAAGATGCAGAACCAAGTTAGCCGAAAAAGAATTTAAGGCAGGTGATCTCTATCGAAAGTTGAATATTAATCACGCAGCGCTTGTGTATTTTGACAGTGTTTTGGAAACCTATTATGATACAAAGTATGCAAAAGACGCCTTATTTCTAAGAGGTGAGAGTCTGTACGAACTTGACCGTAAAGTTGAGGCAGATAAGGCATTTAAAGAGTTTATTGCTAAGTATCCGCAAAGCAAACTCGTTAGTAAAGCGAAGAGTCGTATTAAGGAAATCACATCCGAAGTAAACAAAGTACGGAAAGCAAACGGCGTTTCTCCTTCAGCGAAACAAGAACAAAAAAAACAATGAGCTTAAATTGAAAATCGGTTTATATGGTGGCACGTTTGATCCGATTCATACCGCCCATTTGTTAATTGCTCAATATATTACAGAGGAACTAAATCTTCAAAAAATAATATTCATTCCTTCAGCAGACCCGCCACATAAAGCAGTCTATTCCAGCTCCGAGCATCGTTTTAAAATGCTACAACTTGCTATTTTAAAAAATACTGCCTTTGAAATCTCGGCATTTGAAATTAAAAAAAAGGGCGTATCTTTTAGTGTTGACACTATAGAGCAGCTTAGAAAACAACTAAATGTGGATAAACAAAACCTTTTTTGGATAATCGGCTCTGATAACTTTGTGGATTTTCCGAATTGGAAAGATCCGGATAAAATTTTTGAGTTATGCAATGTGGTGGTTTTTCCAAGAAACACCGATGATTTTGAAAAGGCTCCAAACGAATATCAGGAACGAGCGTTTTACTTGAAGAATACGCCTTTGTTAGATATATCCTCTACACGAATCCGAACCTTAGTCAAGGAAAAACGCTCAATTAAATATTGGGTTCCGCCCGCCGTCGAAGCGTTTATTCACTCTGAGAAGCTTTATGCTTGAACATTATAATAATAGTACATCTGTTTAGTTTCCAATTTCAAACCATAAAAAGTTTTATGTTTTTGCGATGAACACACTCTTTTTTGTGCAAAAATTGAGCAGCAATGGCATTCATTGTTTTCTGTTCCCGTGCCAAAAGGGTGGCTCAAGGCAGTTGACATGGTGCAGTGAAAAAAATGAAAGTGATGATGAATCTTTTAAGCGGGCATTGAGTGTATTGAAAAAAAGGCGCATCGTTTTTATGGCGCCCGAAGAAACACAGCAGATTGTCCCGTTGTTCCAATAGCGCTTGCAGGGACAAGAGCAATTCTGCCGCCGGGAGCAAAATTTCCCCGGTTTGTTAAGGTTAGCGCAAATGTGGGCAAAGAGATTAGATTTAAAGTGAATGCTATTTAGAAAATCGCGGTGAGCTGCAGGAGCAAGCAACCCAGGGAATGCATGCAATCTATCAACTTAAAGATGAGCTTTTAACAAATATAAGTAACGGTTTTTCAAAAAAACATTACTACATGATCTAACTGTCCCGGTTTTTTGGATGAAGTATTTTGTTAAGGTGTCGGGGAGAAAACTCTCGGTAGAAGTTGGCAAAGGTGATGATGAGCTTTCTCTCATTGTTGATGGCAAATCCTACCATACTGAACTTAAGAGAGTTGACTCAGGCAATATCTTTTCCTTAATTGTAGACAATTATTCTTATCAGTTGTTTTTCGAGGAGGCAGAAAACGGAAATTGGGTCTCGGTTGATGGTCACAAGTTTTTTGTTGAACTGGAAGACAAGAAAGCACACCTCATCCGCGGATTCATCAAAGCCGATCAAAAACCTCGGCGGCTGACCGAAATTACTGCGCCGATGCCGGGCCGAATTACAAGACTTTTTGCCAAAGAAAATCAGTTGGTCAAAAAAGGCGACGGACTTGTTATCATTGAAGCTATGAAAATGGAAAATGAAATTCGCGCGAATGGCGATGGTACGGTGAGGGAGGTTTTAGTAAATGAAGGAGATTCGGTCGACAAAGACGCCGTGCTAATCCTGATGAAATAATTCTATACCTCTACCGGACTGATAATACTTCTACTTCGTAGAAAGTAACCGTTTAAAAGAGTTTAGCAATATAATGCCACCCAAAACCATCGGTATCCTTGGCGGGATGGGGCCTGATGCAACTGCGCTGTTTTTCCAAAGAGTTATCGCGCTAACTCCGGCCCAATGCGACCAAGAGCATATACCCATAATTATCAACAATAACCCCCAAATTCCTGACCGCACCGATGCTATCCTTGCAAATGGTGAAAATCCGGTCCCTGCCCTGCAAGATGCAATAATAATTCTTGAAAAAGCATCCGTGGATTTTATTTTCATTCCGTGCAATACCGTCCATGTTTACTACGATGAAATGCAGCGGTGCGTGGATGTGCCGATCGTCAATTTAATTGAAAGTGTGGTTGACGATATCTTGAAAAGGTTTCCGGACATCAATAAAGTTGGATTACTTTCTACCCTCGGCACTATTAAGTCCGGCCTCTATCATAATACCCTGCTTAAGCATGATATTGAGTTAGTTGCACCGAATGAAGTTCAGCATGATAACCTCCAAGGTGCTATTCAGGAACTAAAAAAACAGTCCAAAGATACCTCTGCTATTCAGTCGTTAGCTAATGATTTAGTCCGGGCCGGCGTCCAGGGAATAATTTTAGGATGTACAGAACTTTCTCTTATTGCAAAGCAGCTAATATTAAGCGTGCCGGTTTTTGATTCGATTGAAATTTTAGCTGAAAAAGCAGTTCGACTTGCTTTTGGGGGAAAATAAAAAAGCCCCCAGCATTCGCCAGGGGCCCGGAGGGAGGAAAAAATGAGTATTAAAGGAAACGATATCCTGTGCCATGAATTGTTTCAATATACTGAGATGGGTATTTGTATTCACCCAATTTTTCCCGTAACCTTTTAATATGAACATCCACTGTTCGGTTGGTCACGTAGACCTTCTTTCCCCAGACTCTATCGAGAATTTCTTTACGTGAAAATACATTCATTCTGCGAGATGCCAGGAGGTAAAGCAGTTTAAATTGGATGTAAGTTAAATCAATTTGCTTGCCAGCTTTACTTACACGATGCTCGTCGAGATTGATTTCGATATCCTTAACTTTTATCTTTTTCCCTTCATTAAAATCTAGTCTGCGGCTCAACGCTTTAATTCTAGCAACAAGTTCGCGTTTGCTGTAGGGTTTATTAACGAAATCATCAGCACCAATGTCAAAACCTTTGATTCGCAATGACTCGTCATTAGCAGATGATACTAGTATAATACCGGTTCGACGTGTTGCGATGTCATCTTTTAATTCCAAGCAGGTTGACCAGACACTATCCCCAAATTCATCAAGATCGATGATAACAACCGAAGGTTTTGTGCGCATTGTCACTTCAAGTACATTCTGAAGGCTTTCGAAATGATTCGCCGTGTAACCCTCTCGTTCCAAAATTTCGTCAAGAACTCTGCCGCCGTTGAGCAATGATTTGTCAAAAAATGCAATATTAGTTTTTTCAACCTTTTCCATGGTTTGTCCTCCAAAGAGTTTGGTTACTATTTAATAGTTATGCCACTTTCGAATTTGAATTATTCCATTAATTCAGGTCTCACACCGAGAAAACGGTGTCTTGTTAAAACTGGAATTTAATGTCTCTAAACTCTTCCTTTTAAATTGTGTTTAGGACAATCCGGCGATCCCGGCGTGAGACAACTGCTGAACATCATGATGCGTGATTGAAATTTCAATTATGAAATCTGTGGTTTCTTTTTGCAACATCTGTGCCATTAGAAGACACTTTTGATCATAGTTCATGTTTTAAAGTAATGTTTGTTTCGATAAAGACATCGTTATCTTTAATTATTTAAATAAGTTAATGGCGGACGGAAAGTGCCGTTATTGTAAAAGAGATAATGTTTCATTTATAAACATTGCATTGACGTCGTTTATATGTAGTAGATTTTATACGGTTAGAAATCGTGCAACTGCTCGAAAACAGTACATAATTTTCGCAAAATGATACAGTATTTCAATAAGTTTTAGCGTTTGGAGTTAAATAATCACTTTTTTCTATGGTAAGTATCTCTGTATAGAATTTACCTGATTCCAGGGGAAAAAACCGGACAAGATGGTGCTCCTATTTAGGATTTTTGTGCCTAAAAAGACCTTGCAAATTGGTTTTATTTGTAGTATATTCTCCCCGAATTATTTGAGGATTAGTTGATTAAACAACTGGAGGCTTTATGCAACCAACAAAAGTTCTCATAATGGGAGCGGCAGGTAGAGATTTTCATAATTTTAATTTACTGTATAGGAATAACGACCAATACAAGGTTTTAGCTTTTACTGCCGCCCAAATTCCTGATATCGAGGGTAGAATATATCCACCTGAGCTCGCAGGTAATCTATATTCTGAAGGCATTCCGATTCATCACGAAGACGAACTGGAAAGTCTGATTCAAGAGAAGCAAGTCGATGAAGTGGTGTTTTCTTATAGTGACGTTTCCCATGAATATGTTATGCACCAGGCGGCCTTGGTAAACGCTGCCGGTGCATCTTTTGTGTTGTTGAATACCCGCAAAACTATGATAAAAAGTACCAAGCCAGTGGTGGCAATTTGTGCCGTTCGCACGGGCTGCGGCAAAAGTCAGACTACCCGTGCCGTCGCTTCAATCTTAAAGAAAATGGATAAGAAATTAGTCGTTGTACGGCATCCGATGCCTTACGGGAATCTGGTTGCGCAAAAGTGCCAAAGGTTTGCGAATTACGATGATTTAAAAAAGCACGACTGCACAATTGAGGAGCGAGAAGAGTATGAACCGCATTTGGCAATGGGGTCAATTATTTATGCCGGAATTGACTATGAGGAGATTTTAGCCAAGGCACAAGTAGAAGCAGATGTCGTAATCTGGGATGGTGGCAACAATGATACACCCTTTTTTAAGCCTGATTTGCACATTGTTGTCACGGATCCGCTTCGGCCCGGGCATGAACTAAGATACTATCCCGGTGAGACCAATTTGCGCATGGCGGATGTGGTTATTATTAATAAAGAGGGAAGTGCGAAGTTAGAAGATATTGAGAAAGTGCGGGAAAATACGCATAAGCTAAATGGTAAAGCAACTGTAATTGATGCAGTATCCCCTATCTCTGTTGAAGATTCGGCCATTATTAGAGGTAAAAGAGTTTTAGCTGTCGAAGATGGGCCGACTCTCACCCATGGCGAAATGAAATTCGGCGCAGCTGTGGTTGCAGCGAAAAAGTTCGGAGCTGCGGAAATTGTTGACCCAAGACCATTTCTCGAAGGTACTTTAAAGGAAACATTTAAACTTTATCCCGAAATTGGTGCGGTCTTACCCGCTATGGGATACGGTTCTGCCCAGATGAAAGATCTGGAAACAACGATTAATAATACGGATTGTGACGTGGTTATTATCGGTACGCCCATTGATCTCAGAAAGCTGATTAACCTAAACAAACCGGCGGTTCGGGTGACCTACGATCTTCAGGAAGTTGGTAAACCAAATCTGGAAGACGTCCTGCAAAGATTTGCATAGACATAAAATGAAGGTGGATAGTTCAAATAGCGGCACAATTGCAGTGGTTGCGTTGGGGGGAAACGCAATTTCGCGGGAGTTCGAAGAAGGAAACATAGCGCAACAATTCGAAAATACGCGCCGCAGTCTCCTTGGAGTCCTCCACCTGATAAAAAAAGGCTACCGCCTGGCAATCACGCATGGCAACGGCCCGCAAGTTGGAAACAATCTGATACGAGTTGAGGAAAGTCGACATTTGGTTCCACCCCTGCCGCTGGGGGTCATTGTTGCGGATTTGCAAGGCGGCATGGGATACATGATCCAGCAGACGTTGCAAAATAAGTTGCATCTTGCCGAAATTAAACGCGAAGTTGCCACTATTTTGACCCAGGTAATTGTAGATAAGAATGATCCTTCTGTTTTAGAACCGACCAAGTTTGTCGGTCCCTATATAAAGGAGGCGGAACTAGGTGACGTGACCCGGAAGCGCGGCTGGGTTATAAAAGAGGATTCCGGTAGAGGCTACCGCAGGGTTGTTCCATCCCCCGTTCCAATTGAAATTGTGGAGAAAGAAACCATCAGGCATTTAGTTGAAAACGGCACTATTTTAGTCTGCGGCGGCGGCGGCGGGATTCCGGTTTATGTTGAGAACGACGGGACTTATGAAGGGGTCGATGCTGTTATTGACAAGGATTTAGCAGCTGCGATCTTAGCGCGAAATATTAGGGCCGAGGAGTTATACATTTTGACCGCTGTTGAAAAAGTCGCTTTAAACTTCCGAAAAGCGAATGAAATTCAACTCGATAAAATAACAGTCCGGGAAGCAAGAAAGTATCTTGAGGATGGCCAGTTTCCAAAAGGCAGCATGGGACCGAAGATTCAAGCGGCTATCAATTTTATCGAAGAGGGTGGCAAAGAAGTGATTATTAGTTCAATTGATAAAATGACCGATGCTGCTGAAGGAAAAACCGGAACAAAGATTGTTGCTTAAGCTGAGAAGTAATAATTTTCGAGCCGATCTTGTCGAGAATTATTAACAACTGCTTTCACAAAACTAGAATATCCCAATTTACAGGAGGTAGATTTGAAAATTCACGAATATCAGGCAAAGGCAATTTTAAAGAATTTTGGCGTTGAGGTGCCTCGTGGCTATCTGGCGGAAACAGCGATCGAAGCTAAAAAGTTTGCTGCTGAATTAGGGGGGACTGTAGTTGTGAAAGCCCAAATACACGCGGGCGGCCGCGGCAAAGGGGGGGGCGTAAAAATTGCCAAAAACGCAGACGAGGCTGAAGCTTTTGCAACGGAAATGATCGGCATGAATCTCGTCACCCACCAAACCGGGCCGAAGGGGAAAAAAGTCCGCAAAGTCTTGATTGAAGAAGGGTTGGATATCCTGCGCGAGCTCTATTTGGGAATCGTTTTAGACCGGACCAATGGCCAACTGGTTTTTATGGCCAGTACCGAAGGCGGTGTAGAAATCGAAAAGGTGGCCAGCGAAACCCCGGAAAAGATTTTGAAAGAGCACATCGATCTTACGGTGGGGTTGCAGCCTTTTCAAGCGAGAAAGTTGGCGTTCGGTTTAGGTTTGCAAGGTGAACAGGTAAAGCATGCTTTAAAGTTTTTCAATGCGTTGTACAAAGCATTTATGGAATCGGACTGTTCAATGGCGGAAATTAACCCGCTGGTGGTGACCAAAGATGGCAACGTTCTCGCCCTAGATGCCAAAATAACTTTCGATGATAACGCCATGTATCGTCACAAAGATTTTGCTGAACTGCGGGACGTATACGAAGAAGAACCGCTGGAAGTGGAGGCATCGAAATACGGTTTAAACTATATTAAGTTGGACGGCGTGGTAGGGTGTATGGTAAACGGTGCGGGTCTGGCGATGGCAACAATGGACATGATAAAGATTGCCGGCTCTGAACCCGCTAACTTCCTGGATGTTGGCGGCGGCGCTAGCGCCGAAACTGTGGAAAACGGCTTCAAAATTTTGTTGTCCGACAAAAACGTCAAGGCTGTTTTGATTAATATCTTTGGTGGCATCGTGCGCTGCGATAGGGTGGCGAAGGGTGTCATTAAGGCAGCTTCGAAAATGGACATTAATGTGCCTGTGGTGGTTAGACTTGAAGGTACCAACGCGGAGGAAGCCGCCAAACTCCTTGAAGAGTCTGACTTATCTTTCGAAGTTGGCCGAAATTTCCAGGAGGCTGCTGAAAAGATTGTCGCAGCCATCGCTTGATAATTACTTACGGACCTAGTTTTTATAAATCGTGAAGGAGAAATAAATTGAGCATATTAGTTGATGAAAATACCCGACTTGTTGTTCAGGGGATAACCGGGAGTGAAGGGTCATTTCATACCCGCCAGATGATTGAATACGGGACAAATGTTATCGCTGGTGTTACACCGGGTAAAGGTGGCCAAAAGTTCGATGACAAGGTCCCGGTTTTTAATACACTAGATGAAGCAGTTCGGGAGACCGGGGCGAATGCTTCTGCTATTTTTGTGCCTCCACCATTTGCTGCAGACGCAATCATGGAATCTGCAAATGCCGGAATTGCTTTGGTGGTCTGCATCACCGAAGGTATTCCCACCTTGGACATGGTAAAAGTCCATGCATATTTAAAAGATCGCAATACCCGCTTAATCGGTCCGAACTGTCCCGGAGTTATTTCACCCGGGAAATGCAAAATCGGAATCATGCCCGGTTTTATTCATCAACCGGGCAAGGTTGGCCTTATCTCTCGAAGTGGCACCCTCACTTATGAAGCAGTGAAGCAGCTCAGCGATTTGGGGATCGGTCAATCAACTTGCATCGGAATAGGCGGCGATCCGATTATTGGTACAACATTTACCGACGCGCTTAAGATTTTCAAAGATGACACGGATACCGAAGCCGTGGTCATGATTGGTGAGATCGGTGGCACTGCTGAACAAGAAGCCGCTGCTTATATAAATGAGAACCTGGATAAACCGGTGGTGGCCTATGTGGCGGGTCGGACGGCACCTCCTGGAAGACGAATGGGGCACGCCGGTGCAATTATTTCGGGAAGCGAAGGGACAGCCACTGAAAAAACCGAGATTTTGCGGAATGCAGGCGTTCATGTTGCGGAGACTCCCGCAGAGATTGGCGCAACGATGCAGAAAGCTTTAAGCTAAACTAAATTTAATCAACTCAACTCAACTCAACTCACTTGTGCATTATTCATAAAAGTTTACTACAGAGACACTAAGCCTGTCCTGAGCGTGCCGAATGGACACGGAGAATAAAAGATTTATAACGAGCGTGTTTTCAAAACAAAGTTTTTGAAATCGAAATGATTACGCTGACATATGTTCAATATCTCCAATATAATCAAACCTCTGTGCCTTTGTGTCTCTGTGGTTCATGAATTATTCAAACTCACTTCAGTTTGGTTTTTGTGAATTGGAGTTTATCTTTTAATCTAAGGAGAATATGTTGTGGAGCTAACTTTGGCAATATTAAAACCTGATTGTGTCGGGGCAAATAAAATCGGTAAAGTTGTAGAAAGAATCGAGGCGGCGGGCTATCAAATTCTTTCGATGAAGATGGTTCGTTTAACAAAAGAAACCGCCGGCGAGTTTTATGCCGTTCATAACGAGAGACCATTTTTTACGGATTTGGTACAATTCATGAGTTCGGGAAAGTGTGTCCCGATGGCTTTGACCAAAAAAAATGCAGTCGCTGATTTTAGAAAATTAATTGGCGCAACCGACCCCGCCGAAGCTGACCAGGGCACCATTCGCCGGGATTTTGCCGAAAGTAAACAAAACAACATTGTCCATGGCTCTGATTCCGTCGCAAATGGAAAACTGGAAATTGGCTTCTTTTTTTCTGAAAAGGAACTTGTCGAGAATAACCTGGCTTAGTTAGCTCAGCCAATTTTTTCTTGACTCTTGCCCGAAGAAGTGTTACATTAATTGTATTATTTGTAGACTCTTAATGTATGAAGATTAATGTTCACAGCCTTACAGATGGCGTCCATATCTTTGAATTCGACTTAGATGGCTCTGAATTGGATCTGGGAAAACAAGATTTTTCTATTAAGGAGATATCTTTACGGTGTACCGTAAATAAAAGCGATAAGAATGTTTATATAGCTTTCAGGGCAAGGGCTAAGGTTGGCTTTGTTTGTGACAGTTGCCTGGTCGATTTCGCCGATGTTTTAGTAGAGGAGTTCTCTATATTTTACACTTCAGAAAAAGAGACGGTTAAATACGATGACGAGCAAGTCGTTCAGTTATTCAAACCGGGCACTCCAATAGATCTGAGCAATGGACTCAAAGAGAATCTACTCTTAGCCATCCCGATGAAAATTGTCTGTTCAGAGGATTGCAAGGGTTTATGCTTATCCTGCGGTATGAATTTGAATGAAGATAGATGTAATTGTAAAAAGACTGTGGTGGACCCGAGATGGGCTGGCTTAGAACAATTAAGAAACGAATCACCCTGTATAAATTGAGTTAAATAAGGAGAATAGGTTGCCATTACCGAAAAGAAGACATTCGAAATCACGGAGAGATAAAAGAAGAACGCATTGGAAGCTGACGGCGCCGAATGTAGCGGAATGCTCTAACTGTCATCAACCGAAACTGCCGCATCATGCCTGTCCAAATTGCGGCTACTATAATGGCCGTTCGGTATTTCTTCCAAAAGAAGTTTAATCTGCAGAGTTGGGATTGAGGTTACCGCCTTTGGAGGGGTCTGACCACAATAATCTAAGAAATAAATGAAGATCGCCATTGACGCTATGGGCGGTGATTATGCCCCTGAAGCCATCATCCATGGAGGCGTTGAGGCTGCCAAGTCTGGGAAAGGAGAATATGAGGTCGTATTTGTTGGAGATGAATCCACAATAAGTTCAATTCTTTCCAGACATTTTAGAATCCAAGAATATCCAATATCAATTATTCATGCATCTCAAAAGATCGAGATGTGTGAAACTCCTACCGTTGCTTTGAAAAAAAAACCCGATGCTTCTGTTGTCGTTGCGATGAAGTTGCACAAACAGGGCAAAGTCGACGCCGTTGTAACTGCGGGTCATACCGGCGCTTCGATGGCTTCAGCTTTTTTTAGCTTGGGCAGGATAAAAGGAGTCAGGCGTCCTGCCATCGGCTCGCTCATCCCCCATGGGCAGGGAGTGACTTTACTCATTGATGTCGGTGCCAATTTAGAATGTAAACCGATTCACTTATTACAATTTGGAATAATGGGTGACATCTATATGAAAAATGTTTATCATATTGCTGAGCCCAAAATAGGTTTGCTTAATATTGGCGAGGAAGCGACAAAGGGTAACAAAATTCATAAAGAAGGAAATAGAATTCTTACTGAGAGTAACTTGAACTTCGTCGGCAATGTTGAGGGCAGAGACATCATGAGCGGACTCGTGGATGTCATCGTCTGCGAGGGCTTTGTCGGCAATGTTGTCTTGAAGTTTGCTGAGAGTTTTAACGGAGTTTACTCCAAAACTCTAAAAAGAAAGATTGGGAAAAAAGTATTTTCAAACATCGGTGCGTTTTTTTTAAAACCGACGTTTAAGAGACTGCGTCGAATTTATGACTATGAAGAATATGGTGGCGCTCCTTTGTTAGGCATAAACGGAACCTGTATGATTTGTCACGGAAGTTCGACCCCCAAGGCAATTATGCACGCAGTCATAGAGGCAAGCTCCATGATTAAGCAACGGGTGAATGAAAAGATAAGTCAGGAACTTGTCGGAATGATGGAGGAGGGAAAAAATGCAGAATAAGACTGTGAGTTCAATGATCTGCGGGATAGGCGCGGCCGTTCCGGAGAGAATTCTCACCAATGCCGATTTGGCAAAAATGGTGGATACCACTGACCAGTGGATTCATGAACGCACGGGAATGAAAGTCCGTCATATAGTTGACGATAAGGTGCAGAATTCTGACTTATCTGCACAAGCTGCAAAGAAAGCTTTGGACGATGCACAAATGACCGCCGAAGAAATTGACACAATTATCGTCGCGACAGTGACCGGCGATGTCAGATTCCCTGCCACCGCCTGCTATGTCCAGGAAAAAATTGGCGCTGTAAATGCCGCCGCTTTTGATATTTCAGCCGCGTGTTCAGGCTTTCTTTTCGGACTTAGAATCGCCGACGCATTTATCGCATCCGGAAAAAGTAAGAATGTCCTGATCATTGGCTGTGAAATTCTGTCCAGAATAGTGGATTGGAAAGACCGGGCAACCTGTGTTTTATTTGGCGATGCAGCAGGTGCTGCCATTGTGGGCCCGGCAAATAACGACGGCCGCGGTGTTTTAGGAACATTTATCAAGACCGATGGCAGGCTCACTCAACTCTTGTGGGCGCCCGGCGGCGGTACCCGATTCCCTGCGGAGGTAGCTTTAAGTGAGAACATGAATAGTATCAAAATGAAGGGGCAGGAGGTGTTCAAAGCTGCAGTTACTGCAATGGGTGACGCGGCTGTCCATATATTGGAAGAAACCGGGATAACGCCGGATGAGATCGATCTTCTGATCCCTCACCAGGCAAATATCAGGATCATTAATGCGACTGCGCGCCGTTTGAAAATGCCGATGGAAAAAGTTTTTGTAAACGTACAAGACTATGGCAATACTTCGGCGGCCTCTATTCCGTTAGCGCTCACCGAAGCACGCCAAAAAGGAATTTTAAAAGACGGCGACATTTGTGTGATGGTAGCTTTTGGCGGCGGCTTTACCTGGGCTTCGGCTGCGGTCCGATTTTAAATCCATTTACGATTTTTGAATTTTACGGAGGGTAAAAATCGGTAGACTAGCATTTATATTTCCTGGCCAGGGTTCGCAGTTTGTGGGAATGGCAAAAGATCTATATGACCGTTGTGAGTATGTAAAGCAAACCTATAAGAGGGCCAATGAAATTCTTGGGTTTGATTTGGCCGAAATCTGTTTTAACGGACCCGAGGAAGAACTCAAGCAAACCCGGGTCACTCAGCCGGCAATTTTTGTACACAGCGCTCTCTTAATAAATTTTTTTAGTGATAAGAATATTAAGCCGGCAATGGCGGCCGGACATAGTCTTGGCGAATATTCCGCTCTTTACTGCGCAGAGGCTTTGACCTTCGACGACACATTAAGATTGGTCAAAGTTCGTGCAGAACTTATGCAAAAAGCCGGTGAAATCAATAAAGGGACTATGGCAGCGTTCATTGGCTTGCAGGAGGATGTTGTTGCAGAAGTTTGTGAAAGTGCAAGTTCCGCGGGCGTTGTTCAGGTTGCGAATTTTAATTCACCGGGACAAATTGTGATTTCCGGATCTGTTGCCGGGGTAAATCGCGCTATCGAAATCGCCAAAGAAAAGGGGGCGAAGCGGGCAATTCTGCTTGGAGTTGGCGGCGCCTTTCATTCTCCTTTAATGGAATATGCTTCCGAAGGATTGCAGAAAGCGCTGGCAGAAGTTGAGATTAAGCCCACAAGTATCCCGGTTTATTCAAATGTGCATGCGAAGCCAATTACTCAACCGGACGAAATCAGACAGCTTTTGGCAGCACAGCTAACAAGTCCGGTGCAATGGCTGAAGATTGTAAGAAACATGATCCAGGATGGCGCTTCGGAGTTTTATGAAGTGGGACCCGGCTCGGTTTTAAGAGGCCTTTTAAAACGGATTAACCGAGAAGTTACCGGAAAATCGATTGGTAAATTATCTGATTTGGAAAATAACTGAGCGATGAGTCGACCGGATAAAATTGCAATTGTGACCGGGGCCTCACGGGGAATTGGTCGAACCATTGCACTCAGACTTGCCAAAGAAGGCGCCGACCTCGTGGTAACGGCAACAACATTTGCAAGTGCCAATAAGGTAGCCGGAGAAATTGAGCAGCTTGGCCGAAAAGCGCTGGCCTTTGCTTTAAATGTCGCCGAAATTCGGGAATGTGAAAGCTTGGTCAAAACTACCCTGGAGAAATTCTCCAGGATCGATATTCTGATAAACAATGCAGGCGTCACCAGCGATAATCTTCTCATTCGGATGAAAGAGGAAGAATGGGATAAGGTAATCGATGTAAATCTGAAAGGGACATTCAACTGCATTCGAGCCTCTACCAAAACTTTCATGAAACAACGGGCCGGAAAAATTATTAATATCACATCGGTGGTTGGAATTAGCGGCAACGCCGGTCAGGCAAACTACAGCGCCTCCAAAGCAGGCGTGATTGGATTAACAAAGTCAGTGGCCAGGGAACTTGCCCCACGGAACATTCAAGTGAATGCGGTAGCGCCCGGTTATATTGAGACGGATATGACCAAAAGTTTGCCCGACGATGTCATGCAAACTTTGATAGATGCTATTCCACTTCGCCGCATGGGCACTACGGAGGATGTGGCGTCTTTGGTTTCATTTCTGGCCTCTGAAAATTCTGATTATATTACGGGTCAAATCATTAGCGTCGACGGTGGGATGGTGATGTAGCACCGTCACTACCCTGTTATTCGATCAGATAGAGTCATCTGATGATGCCCCTTACTAAAATGTCAAAATAAAGAGTTGTTTAAAGAAAATCTAATCAAATAAGGGAGGAGAGTTTAATGGCACTAAAAGACAAAGTTAACGAAATAATAGTTGAACAACTAGGCGTGGAGGCAAGCGAAGTAAAAGACGGAGCTTCATTTATCGATGATCTTGGCGCTGATTCGCTGGATACGGTAGAACTTGTAATGGCATTTGAGGAGGAGTTTGACATTGAAATTCCGGATGAGGATGCAGAAAAGTTAAACACCGTTGGCGATGCTGTCAAGTACTTAGAAGATAAAATAGCAAAGAAAGAATAAAATTTCCAGGAATCATTTAAGCTCTATGTCATCGATGACCAAAACCATAGAACTAAAAAGAGTCGTAATCACAGGTATGGGCGTTGTTTCTCCTCTAGGTCACGATGTGCAGGAATTTTGGCAAAATCTATTGGCCGGCAAAAACGGCATCGATATGATTACGGGTTTTGATACAAAGGAGTTTACTACCAAATTCGCTGGTGAAATTAAAGACTTTTCACCAGAGGAATTCATGGATCGCAAAGAGAGCCGGAGAATGGACCGGTTTACCCAGTTTGCCCTTGTTGCGGCTGAAAAAGCTATTGAGCACTCCCAAATCGATTTTGACAATGAAGACAAAGATCGAATCGGCGTTATTGTTAGCTCGGGAATTGGTGGGATGCAAACCTTCGAGCAACAATCACGCGCCCTCTTTGAGCGCGGCCCGCGGCGAATCAGTCCGTTTTTTATTCCAATGATGATTGCCGACATTGCACCCGGCCGAATATCCATACGATACGGTTTAAGAGGGCCCAATTTTTCCACTGTTTCAGCTTGTGCCTCCAGCTCACATGCAATCGGCGAGGCCTTCAGAACGATTCAGCGAGACGATGCCGATGTCATGTTGTGTGGCGGCGCCGAGGCAACAGTGACTCCAATGGGAATTGGAGGTTTTAACGCAATGAAGGCTTTGTCTACCCGAAATGATGAACCTCAAAAAGCCAGCCGGCCCTTTGACAAACAGAGAGACGGTTTCGTTATGGGAGAGGGCGGAGGCGTTATTATTCTGGAAAGTCTTGAGCATGCTCTTGACCGGGGCGCTGAGATTTGGGGTGAAATGGCGGGTGTTGGCTATACGGCAGATGCACATCACATTACGGCCCCGGCGCCCGGTGGTGAAGGTGCCACCCTTGCCATGCAAAAGGCCCTGCGTGATGGTGATTTGGCGCCGGAAGACATTGACTATGTTAACACACATGGGACCTCGACGCCATACGGTGATATCGCCGAAACCAATGCGATTAAAGCAGTTTTCGGTGACCACGCCTATAAAATGAATATCAACTCTACAAAATCTATGATTGGCCATTTACTCGGCGCTTCGGGTAGTGTGGAATTTGTCGCGACGACGATGTCTGTTAGAGAAGATGCGGTTCACCCAACTATCAATCAGGAAGAGCCGGATTCGGAGTGCGATTTAGATTACACCGCAAATGAATACAGAAAAAGACCGGTCCGGGCCGCCATTTCAAATTCCTTTGGATTTGGTGGCCATAACGTTTCAATCGTTGTAAAAAAATATCAAAACTAATAATGGACAGCTGAAAAGTTAACCGGGCACTCAAATCCTTCGACGGAGTTTACTTTTCAATGCCGAAAAGTTCAGGATGAAGATAAGAATTCCTTCATGGTGAGCCCTTCGGTAAGGTTGGGATAACTTTAGTCGACTCCCTGTTTTTTTAAATTAGACCTTTTCAGCCTTTTAGCAACCTCAAAGTGTGTTACATCTAAGTATGCTCAACTGGCTAAAGCTTCGTTTTAAGAAAACCCCTGCCAATTCAAAACCGCGAATAGATTTCACGGCACTAAAAGAAACTCTCGGCTATGATCTGGTTAATGAAGAGTTTTTTGTGCAGGCTCTGAAACATCGCTCCTACTTGCCGGTAGCACAGGAAAATAGAATCGACTCAAATGAGCGGCTTGAACTCCTCGGTGATGCAGTTTTGGGATTCGTCGTTGTCGAGCATTTGTACCGGCGTTTTCCGGACAAAGATGAGGGTGAGCTGACGAACATGAAATCTCTCATTGTCAGCCGGGCAATTTTAGCCAAAATTGCCTGGGCATTAAAGCTGGGAGATTTTCTTTTGTTAAGCGAGGCTGAAATCAAATCCGGCGGTCGAAAACGAGCTTCGATCAATTCCGATGCGATGGAAGCAATAATGGGAGCGATTTATCTGGACGGCGGTTTGGAACCGGCACGCGAATTCATCGAACAGAAAGTTCTTTGCAACTTTGATGAGCTCATTTCCGAGGAGCTGCACAAGAATTTTAAGAGTATGCTTTTGGAGTACGCACAGAGTCAGAGTCTGGGCTCTCCGGCCTACTTAGTTCATTCAGTGAACGGCCCGGATCATGAAAAAGAATTTACTATCGAAGTAAAAATTCAAGATGATGTTTTAGGCTCTGGAACAGCAAACAGCAAAAAACGGGCAGAGCAGTTGGCAGCTCGTGAAGCTCTGAAGAGCTTATATATTATTTAATATGCTGTAGGAGTCCTTCCTTTGTGTAAACAACCCTTCCCCCAACAATCGTATACAACACTTCTACTTTGGGTATAGCATTCACCGGTATGGTGAGAATATCCTCAGCAAGCACAACCATATCCGCTAATTTACCCGGCGCGATTGAACCTTTGATATGATCTTCAAATGAAGCATATGCCGAGGTAAGGGTATAAGCTTCGATAGCTTCCTCAACGGTTATTTTTTGTTCTGGAAACCAACCCTCCGGATTTGCGCCATCAGTGGTGCGGCGAGTCACAGCGGCGTCGATACCGAGAATAGGGTTCAGCGGCGCAACCGTCCAGTCGGAGCCGAAGGACAGCTTGACGCCACTATCCAGAAATGTGCGAAAGGGGTAAGTGGTTTTACCGCGCTCATGGCCGATGCGTTTTTCCGCCCAACGGCCATCATCGATCGCGTGATAGGGTTGGACACAGGCAATCACGCCTAGTTCAGCGAAGCGTTCAAAATCCTTCGGATCAATATGCTGCGCGTGCTCGATGCGAAACCGGCGATCTCGTCTTCCATTTGTATTTATTGCTTCTTCAAAAATGTCAAGTAATTCGGAATTGGCGCGGTCGCCAATCGCGTGAATGGCGAGGTGGAGGCCCGCCCTGTCCGCCTCCAGTATGTTGCGTTTCAGAACTGCGGGCCGGGTGGTATAAACGCCGCTGGTCGAGGGATCTTGAATGTAGGGTTCAAAAAATAAGGCGGTACTCGAACCGAGCGATCCGTCGACATATTCCTTGAGCCCGCCAATTTTAATCCAGTCATTGTTGGTGAAATTACGCGTGATGCCCATGTCGGCCAACTCGCGCCAGCGGCTCATTGCCCAACGTCCGTTTATTCTGGCGGTCAGTTTTCCTTCACGGAGTAAATCCTGATAAATACGCAGGGTTCTAGGATTCAAGTTCATATCCTCGAGGCTGGTGACACCGACGCGCCGGGCCTCCGCCAGGGCTGCTCCAATGGCCTGGCGTACTTCTGTGACACTGCGCTCCGGGATGACGCGATAGACCATCTCCTGCGCCGTGTCTTTAAGAACCCCCGCCGGAACTCGCGAACCAGGTTTGCGGACAATTACCCCGCCAGGCGGATCGGGGATGGTTGCACTGACGCCTGCCATTCTCATGGCGAGACTATTGGCCACCGACATGTGACCATCGTAGCGGCTGACAAAAACCGGCCGATTGGGTACAAACCGGTCGATTAGCTCGGCAGTCGGCAGGTTGCCGCCGGGCCAATTGTCGTGATCCCAGGTGCCGCCGGTAATCCAGGCGCCGGGTGGCAGCTCTTTGGATTTTGCCGCCAGTCGCCGACCGAATTCTTCCTCATTTTCGGAGTCTTTAAGTTTGACCCCAGTCAGCCAAAAACCACCCTGGACAAAATGGGTGTGGTTGTCGTGAAAACCGGGCAGAACGAGCTTACCATCTAAGTCAAGAACCTTCGTTTCAGGCCCAATGAGGCTTCTAATTCTTGCCGTAGTGCCGACGGCAAGAATTTTTCCTTGCCAAATTGCGATGGCTTGCGCCCGGGGTCTTGTTTGGTCAACTGTCCAGATTTTGCCGTTGGTAAGTATCAGATCCGCTTTAACCGGCGAATCACCGGAGCAGCCTGTCATTAAAAGGCTGAGAGCGATGAAAAAACAGATTAAAATGCGATTCATTGCCAGCTTTCCTTTCAAAGTGCCTTCGCCGAGTTTTTCGATAGTTTTGTAGTGGGATATAGTTTTGCCAATCATCGACTCTCTCACAAGACTTTAGCTTTTTAGAGGGGCCGATTCGAACTCCCGACCTTTGGGTGCAGAGGATTGCTAGAGCGGTTCAGGTAGTTTTTTCTGCACACTATGATTGCATTATTTTAACCTCAGTTCGACGTAAGGCATAAAATGAGGATCAAAGACCAAAAACGACCCGCCCAACGTCATTTCTGCGGATTGTAGGCAGGAATCTTTTCGTTTTTACAAGTAGATTCCGGCTTAAAGATTGCCGGAATGAAGGTATATGTAAGTCTTCGGTCTTTGATTTCTTATAGCGAACTCAGGTTATTTTACCAACAACATTTTGGCCACTTTTTGAAAACTACCTGTTTCAAGTCGGTAGAGATAAAGTCCGCCGGGCACAGGTCGTCCTGCCTCATTGCGTCCATCCCAAACTGCCGAATACTCACCCGCGGCAAGCTCCTTTTGAACAAGCGTGCGAACCGGCCGGCCAATTACATTGAATATCGTCAGCTTGACTTGTGAGCGTTGAGGGAGCCGGTAGGTAATCGTGGTCAGGGGATTAAACGGATTTGGATAATTCTGCGCCAGCGAAAAAGCTTCGGGCAATTCAGCCGCAACCGCCAATGTCGTTGATTCCACCGTAGTTACCAGGCCGTCTCTTGTTGATGCGCCGACTAAATCATTGAGAAAGCCTGTAAGTTGTAACGTGCCGCTGCCCGAGGCTTCAGTTGTCTGAAATACTACTTTAAGCAAAATTCCGGACCCTGTTGCTGGCATGGCCTCAAATCCGCCAATTATGATTTGACCATCGGTGTTCTCACTACAACCAGTGGCGAACCAACCATCCGTAAGGGTTTCTGCCGCATCGCAATTCATGAAATCAAGTAAATCTGCAGGATAGTTGAGCTTCAATCCAAAAGCATCTATTGAGTCGGAAGCTGGATTTGTCAGGAAAAGTGGGATGCTGATAAGAGTATCATCCGCATTCCATTTAACGCTGTACGGTGGCCTGAGATCAAATTCGTCGATTATCTCAACCATGCCATCCGTCGTTGCCGCCGTCGTTAGATCATCGCCAAAATCTCTGAGTTGCAACGTCCCGTTGCCCGGGACTTCTGTTGTCTGAAATACTACCTTAATCAAAACTCCCGACTCTGTTGCTGGTGTCGTATGAGATCCGCTAATTGTAATTTGACCTTCTGTGTTCTCATTGCAATCAACCGTAGTCCAACCAGCCGTAAGTGTTTCTGCAGGGTCGCAACTCATGAAATCGAGTAAAACTGCCGGATAGTTGAGTTTCAATCCAAAAACGCCTATGGCTTCGGAAGCTGGATTAGTCAGATTTAATCGAATTTCGACCGTTTGACCGGGCATTTGCTGCAAAAGTATGTTTGCCGGATCAAGCTCAAGCTGACCCATTGCTTGCAACGAGCAAAAACACTGGAACACACCAAGAAGTAAAAGACATTTTTTATACATAATCAGAGAGTCTCTAGTGTTGAACCGGTTTTAGTGAGCGCCGGTTGGCCTTTCATTTTTGCCAGTCCGAAATCCATGACTTTCACCAGACCGTCGTCGGTCACCATGATATTGGCCGGTTTGATGTCGCGATGCACGATGCCCTTTTTGTGGGCGGCCTGCAGGCCTTCGGGAATTTGGGTGGCATAATCGATGATTCCAACCAACGTTAACGTAGGGGCGGGTTTCAAACCCGCCCC
>SMVB01372404.1_pt1 | contig 41691 bp, 36 predicted proteins | sample 2456461 | NCBI WGS metagenome assembly SMVB01 (sample SAMN11095934, study PRJNA526329) | marine sediment metagenome | biome: Marine sediment; feature: Surficial sediment; material: Deep marine sediment; isolation source: Hadal surficial sediment | place: Pacific Ocean | collected 2014-05 | depth...
GCGACGCTTGCGGTAGCAGTTCACAGGAATCCCAGTCTTTGGATCGCATCGAGATCGGATGGGCGGTCGAGGTCGAGGGCGAGCCCGGGGCGAATCAGAACCGTTGCGTCCGGCACCGCGGCGAGATGGCGGTGGAAGCTCCCCACTCCGTAGGAGAACGGGAACCTCGGCGTCGAGCCTGCGATCAAGCTGGTGCCGCCGTCGTGGGACGGTGCGAGGACCGACCGACCGCCCAGCAGCGCTATTGCCGCTTCGATATCGTCTGGCGCGATCGCAGGCAGATCGGCGTGGACCACCATCCATCGATCATCGGCTTGTGCCATCCCGGCCGCGGCTGCGGCATCGAGGCCTGGAGGGTCCGGCTCGTCGACGAGGCCGAACCCGCTCTCCGATGCCCATGACTGGACCTCGTGGTCCCCGGTCACGATCACGACCGACGCCCCCGCCTCGGCGATGGCGGTGGTGGTTCGCCCTGCGAGTCTGCGCATGAGGACAGAGCGCTCCTCGGCGGTCAGAGCCTCGGCTAGTCGGGTCAACCCTTCGAACGACCGGATCGGCACGACTGTTGTGACCGTCACGGCTCGCAGCTCAAGCCCCCGGCACCTGGATGCGCTTTTCGTACCAGCGCAGGAGGAGGCTCAACGACACGGTCAGTGCCAGGTAGAACCCGGTCAGGATGATGAAGCCCTCCAGGAAGGCGAACGATCTCCCTGTCCACAGCCTGGTCATCTGGGTCAGCTCCCGCACTGCGATGATCGAGACCAGCGAGGAGTCCTTGAGCAGGGCGATGAGGTCGTTACCGAGGGCGGGCATGATGTTGCGGATAGCCTGCGGGAGCACGATGAACCGCATGATCTGCCGATCGGAGAGGCCCATCGAGGCGCCGGCCTCCTTCTGGCCCGTCGCGACCGACTGAATCCCGGCTCGGAACACCTCGGCGATGAAGGCGGCGTAGATGAGCCCGAGTGCCAGGGTTCCCCGGACGGCGAAGCTGGGCCGGATACCGATGATCTGGAAGAGCCGGCCGAACAACACGATCGAGATGAACAGGATGGTCACGATCACGGGCACTCCCCTGACCAACTCGATGTAGTACATCGCCAGGTTCTTGACCACGGTCTTCTTGGAGAGCCTGGCGAGCCCAACGAGCAGCCCGAGGACCAGGGCAAGGATGAAGCCGCCGAGGGTGACGTACAGGGTCATCGACAACCCACCAACGATGAAGTCGAAACCCTCGCGCCACCTCTCCTGTGTCAACACTTGAAGGGCGATGAGGGCGAGGGTTGCCACGATCCCAACCAGCCACCAGGGAATGCCAGTCCAGGTCCACCGGCTGGTGCCACCGGGTGGTCCAACCTCAAGTGCTTGCTGGTCGATCGTGGTCAAGGCGCCTCCTGCTGATCGTGCCCGGTCAGCTTGGCAGAAACACCACCAGTCATATGCGACGGGTGTGTGCTGAGCCGTCAGGCACGACCCAAACGCGAGAGACCGGGCCCCGCAGGACCCGGTCTCTCGCTCGCTAGACGTTGGTTTACAGTTCGAATTCGACGAACCACGTGACCGCCAATCGGTCGAGGGTTCCGTCTTCCATCATTTCCTTCAGCACCTTGTTGACCGGATCGATCAGTTCGCTGTCGTGTTGATAGATGAACCCGAGCGGGTCGCTCTGCAGCGACTCGTCGATCAGCTTCAGCTGGTCGGCGTTCACACCCTTGAAGCCCTGGCCGGCGGTGTCGTCGATGATCACCGCGTCGATATCGCCGTTGATCAGCGCCAGCACGGCCACCGGGAAGCTCTCAAAGGCGTCGAGCCTGCCATCGCCGCCGAAGTCGGTCAGGATCTCGGAGCCGAGCAGCTCGTTGGTCGTCCCGACCTGGGTGCCCAGCCGGGCGTCCAAGTCGTCGAGGAACGCCTGGACGGTGCCGTACCGGTCCTCGTCGAGTCGGATCATCAGCTTCTGCTCGACCGTCATGTACGGATCGGAGAAGGCGACGGTGTCCTTCCGTTCCTCGGTGATCGAGATACCGTCGGCGGCCGTGTCGAACTGCCCCTGACCGGTCTCGATGATGAGGTCAGGCCACGTTGCCTCGACGAACACGGCCGTGCAGTTGAGCCGGGTGCAGATCTCCCGCCACACGTCATAGTCCCAGCCCGCTCCTTCGGTCGATCCTTCCGGGATGAAGTTGAACGGCGGATACAGGTTCTCAACGGCGATCGTGACCTCTCTGCCGCCGAGGTCGCCGGCGTCCGAACCGCCGTCGCCTTCATCGGAACCACACGCCGCAGCGACGAGCGCCAGTACGACGATCGGCAACACCAGCCTCAAGTATTTTCGCATGCCTTCCTCCTTTGGAGTCGCCCCCCGTGGGACGAGACAAGAGAGGCTACCGCACCCCGCAGCGATGCGCGAGCTCCAGAGGCCCGTGCGGGGGTATCGTGATCGGATGCGCAGAAAGACAAAGATCGTTGCCACCCTTGGGCCTGCTGTGGACTCCGAGCAAGGAATTCGGGAGCTGATCGAGGCCGGGGTCAACGTGGCTCGGTTCAACTTTTCTCACGGCGATCACGACGACCACCGCAGGCGTTTGGCCTGGGTCAAGGAGACGGCCGACGAGCTCGGCCTGCCAATCGCCACGCTCCAGGACATCCAGGGCCGAAAGATCAGGGTCGGCACCTTTCCCGGTGGCCGGGTGGAACTCGTGACCGACTCGACGGTGTCACTCGTTTCCGGCGAGGGCGAGGGAGATGCCCAAACGCTCCACGTCGCTTACCTCGACTCGGTCGACTTGGAGCCAGGGGCGCGGGTCCTGTGCTCCGACGGTGTGATCGCTCTCGAGGTGGTCTCCGTCGGCAGCCACGGAACCGAGGCACGGGTGATCCAGGGTGGAGAACTGCTGGACCACAAGGGAGCGGCGTTTCCGGGATCATCAACGACGACACCGGTCATCACGCCCAAGGATGAAGACGACCTCCGGTTCGGGCAGGAGCTCGGCTTCGACTTCGTAGCGGCATCCTTCATCTCCTCTGCGGACGACATCCGAAAGATCCGGCAACATGTGGGGGAGACGCCGATCATCGCCAAGATCGAGTCGGCGCTCGGCTATCGGAACCTCGATGACATTCTCACCGTCGCCGACGGGGTGATGGTGGCGCGTGGCGATCTTGGTGTCGAGCTCAGCCTGGAGAGCATCCCCCGAGCGCAAAGCGAGATCTTGAAAAAGACGAACAACGCAGGGAAGATCTCGATCACCGCCACCGAGATGCTCGAGTCGATGATCAGCAGCCCGCGGCCGACACGGGCCGAGGTGACCGATGTTTACCGATCCGTCCTCGAGGACACCGACGCCGTGATGTTGTCGGCAGAGACTGCCATCGGCGACTACCCGGCCCGTGCGGTCATGGCGATGGACGTCATCTGTCGCGAGGCCGAAGCGAGCCCGGATTTTGGCAGGGATCCGGGGGCATCCAACCTCGCCGACCGCGCCCCGTTTGCCTCTGCCGTTGCCCAGGCCTCCGTCGACACCTCGAACCGGCTGGGGCTGGACACCATCGTCGCCTTTACCGAAACCGGTTCGACGGCGAGGTTGCTCTCCAAATACCGGCCCCGCGCCGATGTCTACGCCTACACCACGCACGATGGGACCTATCGGCGGATGGCGCTGTATGGAGGGATCACCCCCCTGCCGTCAAGGGCCCACCAATCGACCGACGACATGCTCAGCTTCACCGAGAAGGACCTGCTGGAGCGTGGCATCGCCACCCAGGGCGAAGCGGTCATCATGGTGGCCGGCACCCCGCCCAACATCCGCGCCACCACCAACCTGATGAAGTTGCACCGAGTGGGCGCCACCACATCCGGGCTGCCCGAGCACTAGTTCGTCGAACGACGCTCTCGATCAACACAACTCACGTCAAACGCCCTCTCCTTCTCCTTCGCCCTCTCCTTCTCCTTCGCCCTCTCCTTCTCCTTCGCCTTCGCCTTCGCCTTCGCCTTCGCCCTCTCCTTCGCCTTCGCCCCCACTGTCGTAGACGCCGACCGTCAGTGTCACGGTTCCTCCCACCGGAACCCACTGTCCGGCTCCCGGCTCTGCCTCGATGACGATGTCGTGTGCTGCCGGATCCGTGACCGGGACCTCGAGGCGAATGACCACGAAGCCGAGCTCGGCGAGGGTGGCCAGGGCCTCACCATAGGCCCGGCCTGCTACCGAGGGGATCTGGATCGGGCAGTTGACCGGCTCCCCGCTGACCATGCAGCGGTGCACGGTGATCTCTTCGTTCTGCGCGCTGTATCGCCAAAAGAAGGGCTCCCGCATCACTGTCCCGTCGGGATAGGAGAGGACTCTCGTCGAGGTCACGGTGAACCCGTCCCTGCCGCTGACCGTCCGTCTCTCCTGGCCGGGGGCGAGATCGAAGAATTCCCCGTCGCCGGACTCGACGTCCGCGACGTAGACCGTCCCGTACTCCGTGACGTTGCCGCGTTCCGACAGCTCGGCGTCACAGGAAAGGCCGCCGTTATTGCCATAGATGCGCACCGTGATCGTGCTGTTGGTGTACGACGTCTTGACCACGAAGGGTGCCTCTGAGTGGTTGCCGATCTTCACATCGGGGTTGGGGAAGCCGAGGGTGGCTTCCCGGCCCTCGGGGTAGCGGGTGAAGTACAGCGAATGCGGCCGATGCTCGACGTCCTCGTAGCAGGCGAAGAACCCTGCGTTGTACATCGTGGTGGCGAACTGGCTGACCCCGCCTCCGATGTTTGCCGGGTGCCCCTCGCAGATGATGGCGCCGGCGACGATGGCGCAGTCTTCTAGATACCCCTTTTCCTCGGTGCGTTGACCGGCGAGCTCGTTGATCGAGAACACCTCACCGGGGAGAGTGACGGCGTTGTCGACGGCGTCTGCGATGAGATGGATGTTGTGCACCCGGTTTGTGCCGGGAGTGTTGGTCGTGAACTTGCTCACCAGGTGTAGCGGCCCGTACGCCTCGGCGTCCGCTGTAGAGAAAGATGGCGGATCAGCGTCGGCCACGGGAAACGGCCCCGTACCCGACCCGAGCCCTGCGGCGAGCAATGCGTCGGCGACGCCTGCAGCGTCGAGTTTCGTTCCCAACCGGGATGGGACGATCCTCACCGTGTCTGTTTCGATGTTCACGGCATATGACGCCTCCACCGGGGGGAGTTCGAATGACGCGCGATGCGGGTCGAGGAGCTCGATGATCACGTCCTGGTCAAGGGTGACGACAATCTCCGCCGGCGAGTCGTGAACCTCGGTGCCGATGGCTCTGGCGATGTCCACAGCCAGGAACGTCACCGAGAACTTGATTTCGCCGTTGGTCAGGGTGACATCCGAGTCGATCGCCCTGCGAACCAGGGCAGCGGCAGCATCGACGTCGGAGTCGGTGATAACGGGGACCGAGGACACCACAGGGAGAACCGTCAGCGTCCGATCCAGGGTGGTGACGGTGTCGAACAGCAGCGCCGCGCTGAGGGACTCGTCCAGCTTCTGGCCGGCTTTGGGATATTGAGAGACCACCTCGCCGTCGACCACTTCGACCGAGCCTTCGAACGCCGGATTGGCGATTGCCGAGGTTTCCCAGGCGCTGAGCAGGTCGTCCACTGCCTCGTCGTCGACGGTGGCCGGCAGGGGAATGACGATCGGGTCAGAAAACCCCCCCAGCCATGACCAGAAACGAGAGAACAAACCGCCGTCGCGTCGTTGCGCCATTGCTTCCGTTACGGCCGCCACCTCGTCGATCTCGAGGTTGGTCGAGGAGGGCTCGAGCTGGAAGGTCGTCTGGCTGACCTTGAACTCTGCCGGCGTGGTTCTCAGCTCGTGCTCATAGGCCTGCAGGGTGAGGATGGCGTCGTCGTAGGAGAGGCCACTGACATCGACCTCACCGACGCTGATATTGCGCGTGATCTCGCCGTCGGCGACCGACTCGTCGACCCAGAACACTCCGACGGGAAGGAGGAGGAGGGCGATCGGCACCAGGGTAAAAAGGGCGACGCGTGGCTTCAGGGGACAGCTCCAGGAGCGGGTGGTTCGGCAGTCAGGGTACCGGGAGGGGCTGGTAAGGAGTCGCGAGTCGCCAGTCGCAAGTCGCCAGTCGCGAGTCGCAACTTGTCAGTTGTCACTCGCCGACGGTGAGGCTGATGGTGGTACCAGCCGGTTGGAAGCCGCCGGGTGATGCGGAGATGACCTTGCCAACGTTGTTTTCGTCCGGTACGTAGCTCACGCTCCACAAGAACCCTGCGGCGTCCAATGCTGCGGTCGCCAATCCGACGTCAAGTCCAGCTACGCCGGGCACCTGGATCGGGCACTCGATGCTGCTCAGGTCGCACGGGTGCTTTTCGATCTTGCGTACGGCTCCTCTGTAATGGTGGGTGTACGGCTCACGAATCACCGTCCCGTCTGGCATGGTCATCACTCTGGTCACGGTGACGCTGAACCCGCTCGATCCCTTGCTGACGACCTTCTCGGTGCCAGGGTCGATGTCAGGGTTGGCCTCGTACACCACCCGTGCGCTGGAGTTACTGAAGCGGTCGCTCTTCTCCGCGGTGCACACCCGACCGCCATTGTTGCCATAGAACTTGACGGTGATGGTGCGGTTCCCGTCGTATGAGTTTCTGATGATCACCGGCGCCTCGGTGTCGTTGCCGAAGCGCACATCGGGGGCGGGGAATCCGAGCGTTGCCTCGCGACCCTCCGGATAGCGCGAAATGGCCAGGCTGTGCGGCGTGTGATCGAGGTCGGCGTAACACCCGAAGAAGATGGCGTTGTAGATCGTCGTCCCGTATTGGCTGACCCCGCCGCCGATGTTGGCAGGTTGGTCGCAGCAGATGACCTCGCCCTTGATGATGGCGCCGTCGCGCAGGTATCCCTTCTCCTCGGTCCGTTGTCCGATGAAGTCGTTGATCGAGAACTCCTCCCCCGGCCACACCACGTAGCCGTCGATGGTGTCGGCCATGAGGTGGATGTTGAACACCCGGTTGACCCCCGGCGTGTTGGTGGTGAATTCCGAGACGAGCCCAAGAGGACCGAACGCTTTGCCTTCCTCGGTCGAGTACTCGGGTTCCACTCCTTCCATGTAGGGGAGCGGGCGAGCGAAGCCGGTCATGGCCGCCAGCAGCAGGGCATTGGTGGCAGCCTGGGGATCGACCGTCTTTCCATTCTGCGACGGGATGATCGAAACGTTGTCGGTCTCGATATCGATGTCGAACGAGACGTTCACTGGAGGGACGTCGAGTTCCTCGCGTTGGGCGGCCAGGTATCCTGCCACTACGTCCTCGCTCAGCGACAGCTCGATGGTGGCGTCCGAGCTATGCACGATGTCGACTCGCACCGCGTTGGCGAGCTGGGCTCGGGTGAGGAGGAACCTGACGTTGCGGGCGATGTCGATAAGGACCGGCGGCTGCGACAACATCCGGTTGATGGTTGCGACCGTGTCGTCGATGTCCGCCTCGGTGAGGGTCGGTGTCGACTCGGCAAGCGCCAGCTCCGCGGCCGACCGGTCGGACAAGGCCAGCTGGGTGGCGATGACCTGCCGGGCAGCGGTCCGGTCGATGGCCACCCCAACGGTCGGGTACTGGAAGGTGACCTCGCCGTCGACGATGGTGACGGCTCCCTCGTAGGCCGGGTTTTCAATCGCCAGGCGTTCCCATTCGACGAGCACCTCGTCGACGGCGTCGGGGTCGATCGACCAGCTCAGGTCGAGGTCGATGTGGCCACCGAAGCTCTGCACCCAAGGAATGAACCCGGCAACAAAACCGAATTTGCGCTGCGTGAGTGCGGTCTCGAGAGCCTTGTCGATGTCCGCCTCCAGCCCGACCTGCTCGGGATCCAGCTCGAAGATGGCGCCCTCGACGATGAATGTCGCCTTGGTCTGCTGCAGCTGCTTTTCATACGCTTCTATCCGAGCGCGAGCCTCCTCGGGAGTGGCGCTGCCGATTTCGACACCGGCCACCGACACGTTACGAGCGACGTTTTCGGAGGCGACGGCACGATCTATCCCGTACACCGCGATCGGTACCAGAACGAGCAGGATGATTGGGATGACAGCGAAGAGGGACAGGCGAACGGCGCGGGGCATGAATCCTGATGGTTGGGACCACCGAGAGTATAGGAGTGGCCTGGAGAAACGACCGTTCATGTAATTGAGGGGAAAGCCTTGTCGCGCAAGCGTTTCCTGCATACCATCGCAGCGTGATCCCGCTCCCTACCATCGAAGACGGGGAGCCGTTGGCGGTCTCGGCGACGCTGTACAAGACGTACCTGGCGTGCCCACAGCAGGCGCTGGGGCGACTCCACGGCGAGTATCCTGCAGATTCCCTCCCGGCTTTCAAGGGCTCACTCGCTCATCGTCTGTTCGCCCGCCATCTCACCAAGGGCCCGATCGACGATGTGCCGAGCGCCTGCCGGGAGGAGATCGGCGCCGGCAACATGAGCGTCAAGCTTCAGACACTCGGGATCGGCAAGCCGTCTGCCCTCGCTCCCGTTATTGCCGAGGTGGGCGACCTGTACTCCAGGTTCAAGCGATTCCCAACCGACGGCTTCCGTTCGGCAGAGGTCACGCTCGAGGCCGAGCTCGACGGTCAGGTCAGGCTGGTAGGTGTGGTCGACGCCATTTTCGACGATGAGGCGGGGACCCGCATCGTCGATTGGAAGACCGGCGGGTTCATCGACGACACCGATGGGCAGCTCGACTTCTACATCTATGCCTGGACCCAGCAGTTCGGTGAGTTGCCGGCGATGGCCGAAGCGGTGTCGGTCAAGACTGGGGAGCGCTCGAGGGTCGAGCCCACCATCGAGCGAGCAACCCGGACCGCGACCGCTGTTGCCGAGATGGTGAACACGCTGCGACGGGCGCTCAGGGAGGAGAGCGAGCTCGAGCGACGCGGCGGACCGTACTGCCGCTGGTGCCCGTTGCTCGACACGTGCGCCGAGGGGAACGCGGCCACTGCGATTTCGGTTCCCAGATCAAGACGGAACTGACGGTCGATCAAGAGGCTCCGCAACAGGACGCGATCGGTTTTTATCCCGGTGGCCAATTACGGAGAGGTGGCCCGAGCGGGCCGTAGCCAAGAGTGGGAAAAATGGCGTCCGCTCTTGTCGAGACGACCGGTCACCTGCCGGTGCACGATCAGAGGCACCGCACCGCGCAGGGTCACTGACCGCACCTGCTTAACTCGCCCGATGCCTCGCACACTTGTGGCGTTCCACGCCCATCCCGATGACGAGTCGAGCAAGGGAGGGGGCACGGTGGCGCGCTACAGCGAAGCCGGAGTGCGCACAGTGCTGGTCACGGCCACCGGGGGAGAGGCCGGGGACGTTCTCAACCCGGCTGCCGACAGCGAGGAGGCGCGCCGTGACATCGGGGCAGTCCGGCGACGAGAACTGTTTGAAGCTGCCGCCGTTCTCGGGTTCGCCGATGTCGTCATGCTCGGATATCGAGACTCCGGGATGCCGGATACACCCCCGAACTCCCACGCGGACGCTTTCGTCAACGCCGACATCGAAGAGGTCCTGAAGCGTCTCGTCGCGATCGTCCGCTCCGAGCAGCCACAGGTGATGCTCGGCTACGACGACCACGAGTGGTACCCGCACCCTGACCATCTCCGGGTCCATGAGCTTTCGGTCCCCGTGTTCGAGGCTGCCGCGGACCCCGAGCGGTATCCGGATGCAGGTGAGCCGTGGGAGATCGCCAAACTGTACGCGCCGACCTTTTCCAGGTCGAGGCTGGAGATCCTGCATGCGGCGATGGAAGAGCGAGGTCTGAGCTCGCCATACGGCGAATGGTTGGAGCGGCTGCCCCCTCTGGATGAGGACGAGGTCATCGACGCCAAGGTCGACGTCGGTGCCTACATCGGGCGAGCTCGCACTGCGCTCGCCGCCCACCGCACCCAAATCGCTCCGGACGGTCCCTGGTTTCAGATACCGACCGACCTCATCAGAGAGGTCTACCCCTATGAGGACTTTGAGCTGTTGGCGACCCGGGTCGAGCACGCTCCCGGCGTTGGGGATCTGTTCGACGGCGTGCCTGAGTAGCTGAGTTCTTCGTCTCCCCCGCTTCAGCGGGAGAGACGCGTTAGGGGGCTTTGGGGGATGAATGTTCGCTCATGAGCTCATCTGGATGTTGCTGGCTCCAAGAGAGCCTTCGTATTCATGGCCCCTCCAACATGTGCCCGCAACGTGTGGTAACCCATCGTCGAGAGCGTCTGTGTTCTAATACGGCTGCCATGAGCAGACCAGCTGCAGATCACTTGTCCGATCTTCTCGACAAGATCGATCCGGAGATCGCCGAAGCGGCGATCGATCCGTTGCAGCGGCTCGTCACCGGGTTGTCGAACTCACCGAACCTGGTCGTCACCCTGGTTGGGCCCACAGGCACTGGGAAATCTGCTCTGTTCAACGTCCTCGCCGGTGCCGAGATCGCCACGGTCGGGGCGCTGCGACCGACCACCACGGATGCCGAGGTGTGGCCGATCGGGTCGCGAGGACTTGTGCTGATCGACACCCCTCCTTACGAGCTGGATCCCGACGCGGTGCGTCATGCCCTCGATCGCACCGACCTGGCGGTCGTGGTGGTGACCCCGGACCGCTACGCGGACGCCATAGTGCGCGACCTCACCATCGAGCTGGAGCGGCGCGGGGTCCCCACTGTTGTTGCGTTGAACCGCGTGCCGGACGATCCGGCCGTCGCTGCCGCGATCACCGTGGACGCGATCGGCGCCCTCGAAGGCGAACTCACCATCGTTCCCGAATCCGCAACGGATACTGTGGATGGCTCCATGCTCCGCGATCGAGTTGCCAACTTGGGGCGATCGGACATCGTCTCCAAGCGAGATCTTGGAGCCGCCGTCTTCGTGCAGGACCAGGTGGAGAAGATCGCCAAGCTGGTCGAGGACCGCGATCGCAACCTCGAACAGGTCATCGAGGCCGCGGAGCGTTCCTTCGCAGATGCCCGCATCGAGCGGGCTCGCCTTGCCGCCGCGGCGAGACTCGCCTGGCCGTTGGCTGTCAAGACGCTGCTTGATACGGTTGCGACGACAACGGCGCGGGCCATGGAGGCCGTGGTCAACTACAAGGACTTGGATCCACGGTTCGAGGAAATCACCAAAAAGGCCGCCGATGCCGCCGGTCCGCTGGACGCTGCCCCGTTGGATGAGTGGCAGCGCGTAGTTACCGAGGAGGCGGTAGCCAGGGTCCAGAAGCCTGCAATGCATCCCTTTCGGCGGCGGGCCGTCGAGCGGCACGTGTGGCGGTTGTCAGCCGATCTCGGCATGCTTCCCGATCGCCGGATACGGGCGGCGCTCGGCAATGAAGTCGCCGAGCTGCGTGTCGCCGGCAACCATGCGTTGACCCTGGCCCTGCGTGACGTGGCTGAGGATCGCATCGAACGGTTCATGGCCGCGCTGGGGGATTCGTCTCCGGTATCCGCCGCCGACCTCCGTTCGGCTGCTTCGAGGCTGCTTTCCGAGACCGACACGCGGGTCAACGCCCGCTCGGGTCGAGGAGGGAACGTCACCGATGGCTGACCTGGGCGAGCTCGTTGATCTGCTGGACCTGGCGGTGGCCGACGCCGCCGGCGTATCCACGCCGGCTGATCGAGAAGCAGCGGCGACGATTGCCGCCGCTCTGCGCAGGCGGCGGGACTATCTCGGCTCTGCGATCGTGGTCGCCATTGCCGGGGGAACCGGGTCCGGCAAATCAAGCTTGCTCAACGCCCTGGCTGGGGAAGAAATCGCTTCAACCAGCCCGATCCGACCACACACGAACGAGCCGATGGCGTGGGCTCCATCCGGCGACGACACGATGCGGGCTCTCCTCGAGTCGATGGGCATCTCATCGATAGTCGACAATTCGTCGATGTCGTCGATCGCGCTCCTCGACCTGCCCGATATCGACAGCATCGTCGACGACCATCGAGCGACGGTCGAGGAACTGCTGCCCCACATCGACGCGGTCATCTGGGTGTTCGATCCGGTGAAGTACAGCGACCCGACTATGCACGATGATTTTCTTGCGCCGCTGGTCGGCTACGAGCGCCAGTTCTTGTTCGCGCTGAACAAGGCCGACCTGCTCGAGAAGGCAGACGTGCTCGATATCAATGCCCTCGACCTGGTCACCGAGGATTTGACCAAGACCCTCACCAACGACGGCTTCACCGACCCCGACCTGTTTGTTGTTGCCGCCGACCCGGCCTCCGGTCCTCCGACGGGCATCGACGAGCTGCGCGACGCCCTCGACGAACGGCTGGCGTCAAAACACGCTGCCGCGGCCAAGATCATCGAGGACATCGGCGCTGCAGCGAAGCTCCTCGGACGGGAGGCCGGGCTGTCGAGCGGAGCCGGCACCGGGCATGCGGAGCAGATCGCCAGGAGCGCCAACAACACCGCCTGGGTCACCAGAACCCTGGACGAGCTCGACCTCGGCGGACCGACGACCCACCGTATACTCGCCGACCCCACAGATCGAATTGCCGTGGCGGCCGCCCTCACCGAACGTGCCGAGCTCGCCGCCGTCATCGCCGCCATCGCGGTGGCCTGCGCGGAGCTGTCCGCTCAACTCGAGGCAGGTACGACATGATTTCATCGGTGTCCGACTGGCCACAGTGGGCCCAAAACCTGCTCCTATCCGCGGCTGTCGTCGTCACAGCCGTGATCACCTGGTTCATCGTCCGCTGGGTGATCGAACGCTGGGTCGGCTCCAAAGCGGCCAAGCTGGCGAGTGGTGACGAGCTGGAAGACCGGGCGAAGGCGCAGCGGCTGGAGACCATTGCCGGGACCCTCGAGACTCTCTTGGGCATGCTGTTCGCCGTGGGTGCCATCGTGTACGTCATGCTGGCATGGGGGATCCCGATCGCCCCCCTCGTTGCCGGCGCCTCGGTCGTGGGTATCGCCATCGGCTTCGGCGCCCAGGACATCGTCAGGGACGTGATCGGCGGATTCATGGTGCTCGTGGAGGATCAATACTCCATCGGTGATGTCGTGGCCATCGGTGGCGTCACCGGCACCGTCCAGGAGATCCGCTTGCGCACCACCGTGTTGCGCGGTACGGACGCGAGCCTTTACCACGTTCCCAACGGCGAGGTCAGGGTTGCAACCAACCTCACCCCCGACTACAGCAGGGTCGTCATCGACATCGGCATCTCCTACGACGCCGATGTCGATGCCGCCATCGCCGCCATCGCCGACGAAGCGGCACGCTTCAGGGCAGATCCGGAATGGACCGGCGCCCACGTGCAAGAGCCCGAGATGCTCGGCGTCAACGAGCTTGGCGACTCATCGGTGATGATCCGCACCCTATTCACGACCGATCCCGAACAGCGCGGGGCGGTCAAGCGGGAGTTTCTGCGCCGGCTGAAAAACCGGCTGGACAAAGAAGGTATCGACATTCCCTATCCGCACATCACGGTTGTCCATCCGAGGGATCAGGGTTGATCGTCGCCGGTCCGTAACGCTATCAGTGCGTCGGGAGCCTCGGCCACCGTCACCCGGTGGGTAATCCCGAGGTGCTCACCATCGGTCTGCACCGGTGACGGCGGCTCCGCCGAAATGGTGAGCTTGGTGAACCTTTCGTATACCTTCGCCCGGAGCCGCTCTGGCATCGGCCGGCGAAACATCGAACGGACGAAGATCTCGGCAGCGCGGTGGATCTCGAGGTCCTCGGCAACGATGGCGGCGAGCCCGTCAACAGGCGCCGTGGTGAGGTGCAAGGGTACCGCCCCGAAGAAAGTGTAAGGATGATGGACCTGGACGAGCGCCAGCACCCCGTCGGCGGATTCGCCGTCGATCTCGACCTTGAGGTTCGCCGGACGGTTTCTCCACTCCAACAGCAGTTTCGATAGCGCCGACTGGGCGTAATGGGCCCCGCCGAGCCAGATCTTGGAGTGCGGCCGCTCCTCGGCCAGCGCCACGACATCGGCGTCATAACCCACACCGAATGCGAAGGTGGCGAACTCTGTGATAGGACCGGTAACCAACTCGGCTTCGACCACTGCCATGCGGGTGGGGAGGGCGGGAAGCGACGCCATCGCTCGCGCAGCGCGTCTCGGGTCCGCCGGTATGTCGAAAATCCTGGCAAGGACGTTGGTGGTTCCCGCAGGAATGATCCCAAGCGCGGCTGCCGTGTACGCAACACCGTTGGCGACATGATGGGCGACTCCGTCGCCGCCCATCGCTACGACCACGTGGTAGCCCAAACCCGCGGCCTCCTCCGCTCGGCGACGGGTTGCGGCGGCGCCGTGGGGCCATTCGGCGTCCACCCGAAAGTCTTCCTCGAGGATACGAACGACATCACGAAACATGGCGCCGGTGAAACCGGAAGCCGAAGGATTCGCCAGGAGAAGAAGCCGGCGCATGGTCGAGCAGGGTAACGGCACGTAGGAGCAGTGGATCGTGAGCGGTGAAGTTGCCAGTTGCCAGTTCCCAGCTGGGCGATGGCCGGTGGACTCCGATGATCCTTCTGGCAACTGGGAGCGAGCGCAGCGAGCGTACTGGGAACTGGGAACTCCCCGGCCGGAGACTCCGAGACCGAGTCGCTGTTGCTCGGTACCCTGAGATCATGTACCGCGATCGGATTGATGCCGGCGAGAAGCTCGCCGTTGCCCTCAGCGGGATGATCGACCCCGACGACCGGCCGCTGGTCCTCGGCATCCCACGCGGTGGTGTTCCGGTAGCTGCCGTCGTCGCCGAACGCCTGAATGGCGACCTCGACGTGCTGGTCGCCCACAAGTTGGGTGCTCCAGGGAACCCGGAGTTCGCCATTGGAGCCGTAGCCGAAGACGGATCGACATTCATCGACAATAGGATGGTTCACCACATTTCCGAGGAGTATGTGCGCGAGGAGACAGCCAGGCAGCTCGCCGACGTTCGCCGCAGGGCACAGACTCTGCGAGACGGGCGTCAAGCCATACCGATCGAGGGTCGGGTCTGCATCGTGGTCGATGACGGAGTCGCCACCGGTTCGACCCTGGAAGCTTCGCTGCGCCTGGTCAAGCGACTGGGAGCGGCGAAGGTGATCGCCGCGGTGCCGGTTGGTCCACCGGACACGATCAAACGTCTCTCGGCCGCAGCCGACGACCTGGTCTGCCCGCTGCAACCCAAACACTTCTTCGCGGTCGGTGGCTGGTACGAGACGTTTGATCAAGTCCCGGATGAAGACGTGGCAGCCCTCCTAGATCCATAGTCAGCGCCCTTACGTAATACGTAATACGTAATACGTAATACGTAGTTACTACTGGCTCGCCGCCGCCAGCGACAGCAGCTCTTGGACCGATTCGCGGAGCTCTTCGGGCCGGAACGGCTTGGTCATGAACGAATCGGCACCCTTGGCTGCGGCCCGGTCCGCCATTTCCGGCTGGGCATGTGCGGTGAGCACGAGAACCAGCACCCGCTTGGTTGCCTCGTCGGCGCGTAGCCTGGCGAGGACTTCCCATCCATCCATGCCGGGAAGCCCGATGTCGAGCACGATTGCCTGTGGAATCTCGGATGTGGCTGCCTCGAGACCCAGGAGCCCGTCTTCGACTGAGCGGATTTCTACCCCAAGCGGACGGAGGCAGACCTCGATCAGTCTGCGGACACTCGCCGAGTCCTCAATCACGAGTATGGAGGCCTTCATCCGGCCCATATCGGCTCACTCCGAGGGGCGCTTGAGGGATGCTGGCGGATGTAGCCTGTGACAAACCGGCGCACGGAGGCCTCGTGTTGCAACCGTATCGTTCCATCCCTTATTCGGATTTCACCCAGCCCGGCCCGAAGGCTAGCTATGAGAAGGCGCTGGCCCTGGTAACCGGGCGCTTTGGTGTCCACGCGCCCCTGCTGATCGGGGGCGACCGAATCGATACCAAGCGCACCGTCGACAGCGTCGATCCCTCGCAACCCGACCGGATCGTCGGAACCGCTTCGCTGGCGTCGCCCGAGCAGGCGGTCGCTGCGTTGGACGCGGCGTGGATGGCCTTTCCGGCGTGGTCGGCTCGTGGCGCTGAAGAACGCGCCGAGCTCATCCATCGAGTCGGTGATCTCATCGAGTCCCGGATCCACGAATTCTCGGCCTGGCAGACGTTCGAAGCGGGAAAGAACTGGGCGGAAGCCGAGGCCGATGTGGCAGAAGCCATCGACTTCTGCCGCTACTACGCCCATCAGGCCTTGGCGATGGCCGAGCCGCTTCCCGTTCATGAGTTTCCCGGGGAAACCAACGAATCCTGGCTCCAGCCCTTAGGGGCGGGTGTGGTGATTCCCCCGTGGAATTTCCCTCTGGCGATCCTCGTCGGCATGGCGATCGGCCCCGTTGCGGCTGGAAACACCGTTGTGCTGAAACCGGCGTCGAACACGCCGATCGTCGGCTGGGGGTTCATGGAGGTGCTTGCCGAGGCCGGCGTGCCTCCCGGTGTCGTCAACTTCCTGCCGGGCGCAGGATCTGAGGTCGGTGACACCCTGGTCGACCATCCGTCGACGCGCTTTATCAACTTCACCGGATCGAAAGAGATAGGGCTGAGGATCGCCGAGCGGTCGGCGACCGTCGGCGAGGGTCAGCGGTGGATGAAGCGGGCCTATATGGAGATGGGTGGCAAGGATGCACTCATCGTCGACGAGACCGCCGATCTCGACGCCGCCGCCGACGACGTGGTCCGCTCCGCCTTTGGGTTCCAGGGCCAGAAATGCTCCGCTTGCTCGCGGTTGATCGTCGTCGATGCGGTCCACGACGAGCTCGTCGACAAGGTCGTCGAACGGGCGGCGGCGCTCTCCATCGGCCCGCCAGAGGAGAATCATCCGGTTGGGCCGGTGATTTCAGCCGCCCAGCACCGGGCCATCCGTGAGGAGATCGACCTGGGAAAGGCAGAGGGAACTCTTGTGATGGGTGGCAGCGACGTCGATCGCGATGGCGGCTACTACATCGAGCCGACCGTGTTCGTCGACGTGGACCGCAATGCGAGACTCGCTCAGCACGAGATTTTCGGTCCCGTGTTGTCGGTGGTTCGCGCCTCCGATTTCGATGATGCGCTGGATGTGGCCAACGGGACCGAATACGGGCTCACTGGCGGGTTGCACTCCTCCGACGAGACGCGCATCAACAGGGCCAGGAACGAGTTCTACGTTGGCAACCTCTACATCAATCGAAAGATCACCGGTGCATTGGTCGGGATCCAACCGTTCGGCGGTTTCAACATGTCGGGGTCCAACGCCAAGGCCGGTGGCCCCGACTACCTCCGCCTGTTCATGGAAATGAAGACGGTCGCGACGAGGAATTAGTGACCAGTTGCCAGTTCCCAGTTGCCAGCGAAACAGGGATCTGGGAACTGCGTCACGAAGTGGCGCTCACCTCATGAACGTGACGCTCTACCACGTTGCCCCGCTGGTCCTGGACGATGATCGTCGTCCCTTCTGTCGGCCATGAGTCGGCGTCGACGCACCACGCCAGACCGGAATCGTCATCGCCGGCGCAGCTGAGAGCAACGGTCACCACGTCGCCGGGGGTGAGCACGACGCGAGGGGGGAAGGTGAAGCCGGGAGGGCTCCCAGCGTCGCGCATCGTCCATCCGCCGATGGCGATCTCGGTGTATGAGGTGTTGACGATCTCGACCGAGGCCGGCTCAGTGGTCTCCGGGTCCGGTATGTTCACGGAATCGATGCGCAATGTCGGTCGATCGGGAGTGATCCCGCCTTCCGGATGGCCGCACACAAACGTCCCCCACATCCCCCGGCCGGAGGCGTAGGCACTTGCGTTGACGCGCAGGAAATCCCCGGCGAATTCGTGGCCGTGAAGAGCGGCTGCCGCGCCGAGGTCTACTAGTTCCAGGTTGACGAAGAGCCGGTCGTCATCTTCGACCATCAGGTAGCGGAGGGGGGTGCCGTCCTCGTCGGTCCCTGTTCCCCACAACGCGACGCTGCGACCCGCGGTTAGCTGAGCCAGGGCGAGGCCGGCGGCCTCGGCGTAACACTCATCTCCCTGCGGGGCGCGGACCCCGGCAAGGGTCACCTCCATCGATTCTTCGTCGATCGTCATCTGCACCGTGTCACCATCGACGACTCCGGAGACGATTCCGTGTTCCGTGTCGTCGGGGATCGTGATTCCTGTTGACGACGTCGACTGCTCTTCCCCCGTTGTAGAGGTCTCCGCCGCCGTGCTGCACGCGGTGGCGAACGCGGCGACGACTGCAACTGCGGCGAGCCCCCTCATGGCTGCCACGGTACAGGGGGCAGGGACTAGTCAGGGACCTTGCTCATCTCGCAGGGGCAGTCCCCCGTAGTCGGAGGCCGGGAGGGGGTCAGGCGGTGGTCGCGAGCCAACTTGCTCCCCCCTCAGCTCAGGGGGCGAATCCCGACCGTAGGGAGGGGAGGGGGTCAAGGCGTGGTCGCGGACCAATTTGCTCCCCCCTCAGGGGGGAGTCCCGACCGTAGGGAGGGGAGGGGGTCAAGGCGTGGTCGCGACAACGGTCTGACCCCCTCCGCCTCGCTTGGCTCGGCACCTCCCCCTGAGCTGAGGCAAAGGGGGTTCTCCGCCTCGCTGGGCTCGGCACCACCTCCCCTGAGCTCAGGGGGAGGCAACGAACGCGACCTAGGGTCGTCTGATTTGCGTCTTGCGTCTTGCGTCTTGAGACTGTCTGCCAATGAACCCCTTCGACTTGTCGGGCACGGTGGCGCTGGTCACCGGAGGCAACGGGGGCATCGGCCTCGGCATGGCGAACGGGCTGGCGGCGGCGGGGGCCGACGTGTGCATCTGGGGCCGGAACGCCGAAAAGAACGAGGCCGCAGTGGCAGCCCTGGCAGCTCACGGGACGCGGGTCGAGGCCGTGGTCGTCGATGTTGCGGACGAAGGCGCGGTCGACAGTGCCTTCGCCGCCACCGTCGAGCGATTGGGTAGGCTCGACGCCTGCTTTGCCAACGCCGGGATCATCGGTGCGGGGTCCCGTTTCGCAGACGTCACCGAGGACGAGTGGCGGGCCGTCACCGGCATCAACCTCGACGGGGTCTTTTTCACTCTCCGTGCCGCCGTTCGCCATCTGATGGACCGCGGCGAGGGTGGCTCGCTTGTGGCGACCAGCAGCCTCTCTTCCGTGCTTGGGATGCCCCGCGGCTCGGCCTATTCGGCGTCGAAGGCGGCGGTGTCGGCCCTCGTCCGATCGATTGCGGTCGAGTACGGGCGGTATGGGATCAGGGCGAACGCCATTCTCCCAGGCTGGATCGAGACCGACATGACCGCAGGGATCATGACCGACGAGCGTTTTCAGAGCAGCCAGCTCGGCCGCACCTCCCTGCGGCGATGGGGCCAGCCGGACGATTTCGCCGGGATCGCCGTCTACCTCGCCTCGGATGCCTCTCGGTTCCACACCGGTGACACCATCGTCATCGACGGCGGCTACCTCGTCGACTGAGTGCCCGCGTCGATGCGGGTGCGGTGTAGCGTGATGTGGTGGATTTCGGCGTCGTCCTGCAAAACAACCCGCCCGCTTCCCGGGTGGTAGAGCTGGCCAAGCAGGCGGAGGACCTTGGCTTCAGCCACGTCTGGACGTGGGACTCGCACTTCCTGTGGCAGGAGCCGTTTGTGATCTACTCGCGGATGCTGGCGGAGACCGACACCATCGTGGTAGGCCCCATGGTCACCAATCCCGGCACCCGTGACTGGACGGTGATCGCCTCGCTGTTCGCCACCCTCAATGAGATGTATGGCCCGCGGACCATCTGTGGCATGGGTCGTGGCGACTCTGCGCTTCGCTACCTCGGCCGCCAGCCCCGCACGATGGCAACGATGGTCGAGTCGATGAAGGTGATCAAGGGCCTCGTTGCAGGGGAGACCGTCGAATACAACGAACGAGCGTTGAAGATGCCCTGGGTCGGCGAAGGCTGGGACCTGCCGATCTGGGTGGCCGGTTACGGGCCGAAGGCACTCGCCACCGCCGGTCGACATGGCGACGGCTTCATCCTCCAGCTTGCCGACCCGCAGATCCTGGAGTGGACGATGACTGCCGTCCACGCCGCCGCAGTCGAGGCCGGCCGGGATCCGGACGACATCAAGATCTGCGTGGCAGCGCCTGCCTATGTCGGTGACGACCTCGAGCATCAACGCGACCAGCTGCGGTGGTTCGGCGGCATGGTTGGCAACCACGTCGTCGACATGGTCGCCCGGTACGGAGAGGATGCTTCGAAGGTGCCTGACGTCCTATCCGACTACATCAAGGAGCGCGAGTCCTATGACTACGAGGGGCACGGCAGGGCGAGCAACGTTTCTGTTGATTTCGTGCCGGACACCATCGTCGATCGTTTCTGTATTCTGGGTCCCGTCGATGCCCACCTCGAGAAGCTGACGCTGCTCAGGGACATGGGTGTTGACCAGTTCGCCATCTACCTCATGCACGACGACATGGATGGAACCATCGAGGCTTACGGCGCAGACATCATCCCTGCGCTGAATTAGAAGAAGTAGATCAGTAGCGCACTAGCGAAGTAGCGCAGTAGCCAGTAGCGCAGTAGCGAAGGCGGACGCTGATCTACTGATCTACTGATCTACTCGTCCCCCACCAGGCTCCGCTGCAACTTGCGCATCCCTCCCAGCCAGCGTTCGTAGTCGGTGGCCTTGTTGACGAAGTAGTCGGCGACCTCGGGGTGGGGGAGGATGAGGAACCGCTCGTCGCGCAGCCCATCGATCACTGCATCGGCGACCTGCTCGGTTGAGATGCTGCCGTCGACGGCGAACTCGTGGAACCCGTCCGATATCGTTGTGAGATCGTCGAGCATGGCGGTGTCGACGAACTGGGGGGCGAGGCAAGACACGCTGATCCCTTTGTCGCCGTAGGTGATCGACAGCCATTCGGCGAGGGCGACCACGGCGTGCTTGGTGACCGAGTATGGGGCGGCGCCGAGGTTGGTGAGCAGGCCGGCGGCGCTGGCCGTGTGCAGGAGATACCCCGAGCCACGCTCGAGCATCGAAGGAAGCACCGCTCGTGTGCCATATACATGGGACATCACGTTTACCGCCCATGCCCGCTCCCACGCCTCGTTGGGGGCGTCGACGCTCCCTCCGGCCGGGATCCCGGCGTTCAGGCACAGCAGATCGACCCGACCGAACCTCTCCTCGGCCATTCCAATCATCTTGACGTTGTCCGGCTCGGCGGCGACATTCACCTCGACGGCGAGTCCGTCAACCTCGTCGGCGACGGCCCGCGCCGCGTTTGCGTCGATATCGGCGACGATGATCGCCCTGGCCCCCTCGGCGTGGAACCTATGACAAAGCGCAGCTCCGATACCGCTTCCTCCGCCGGTCACAACGATGACGGCGTTCGATACCTCCATGTCGACAATCTACCCTTCGCCTCTCGACCGAGGAGTCCAGGTGATCAGTGTCCCGGCCAACGAGCTCGTCGACTACGTCGGTGAAGAGACAGGTATCTCGGACTGGCTCGAGATCGACCAGGACCGTATCAACGCCTTTGCCGAAGTAACCCTCGACGATCAGTTCATCCACACCGATCCGGAAGCGGCGGCAAAGACACCGCTCGGCTCGACCGTCGCCCATGGCTTTCTGACCCTCTCGTTGGTGTCGCGGCTGGCGGCCGACGGGATGGTCATGCCTGAGGGAACGGTGATGATGTTGAACTATGGGGTCGACCATGTGCGCTTCCTGGAACCGGTCAAGGTAGACAGCAGGATCAGGGGAAAGACACGCCTTGCCGACGTCAGGGAGAAGGGCCCGGGCCGCTGGCTGGCCACCAATGAGGTCACCGTCGAGATCGAAGGCGTCGACAAGCCGGCGATGGTCGCTGAGGTGCTGACCCTGTTCATCACCGAATGAGTCGTGAGTAGCACTGATCGGATTGTGTCCTCGGCTCCGCGGAGAGACCAGATCTAGTCGCTCTCCATTACGCGGTCCCAATCGTTGGCGAAGGTGGCGAAGCCGCCACCGGTGTGCCAGAAGACGACATCGGTGTCGGGGCCCAGGCCACCAGAGGCGATCTCATGACGCAACCCGACGATGGCTTTTGCCGGTGTACGCCGGGTCCCAGGTCAGGCCGGTCAACCTGGTGGCTTCCACCTGCATCGCCAGCTCATCATCGGTGGTTGCCCCGGCTCGAGCGGTGTCGGGAGAGTGGCGAGTTCGATCCGAGGGCCCGGCATCCGGCGACGGTAGCCGGTACCACTCAGGGGACGGCCACGATCCGGTACAGCTCGCCTTCCTGGGTCGCGACCAGCACCTCGCCGTCGGCGTCGACGCCGAAGGTGGTGATGTTTCCGACGCGGCCGAGGTCCGTTTCCCAGTCGTACTCTGCGATGACTTCGCTTCCGTCGAACACCAGGGAACGGACCCATCCGACGCAGTAATCGCCGTAGAAGTAGTGGCCTTCCAGTGCCGGGAGCTTGCTGCCCCGGTACACAGGACCGCCGACGACGGCGCACGCCCGCTCGTGGGGGATGATGAACGTCGGCGCGACCAGACCTTCCTCTTGGCAATCCTCCGCCTCGAAGCAGGCATCCCCCTCGCGGATCGACCATCCGAAATTGGAACCGGCTGCATCGATGGGGACCACGTTGATTTCCTCATACTCGTATTGGCCGACATCGGCGATATAGACGAAGCCGCCGTCGAAGCTGAACCGCCACGGGTTCCTGAGCCCGTAGGCCCACACCTCGTGCGCCGAGTCCTCGGTACCGACGAACGGGTTGTCCGGAGGGACGGCGTAGGGGACGCGGGCGTCGACGTCGAGCCGTACGATCGACCCGAGGAGGCTGGCGGTGTTCTGGCCATGGCCGTCGGGATCCCCGATCCTGCCACCATCGCCGAGGCTGATCCACAGGTAGCCGTCAGGGCCAAAAGCCATACCGCCGCCCTGGTGATAGATGTGCGGCTGTTCGACGGTGAGGATCGGTGTGGCCGATTCGGTGATGACCCCGTCTCCATCCACGGCGTAGGCAGCGACCTGGATATCGAACGACTCGTCGGTGTAGAGCACGAACAGCCGATCGCCTTCGGTATCGAAAGTGAGCCCGAGCAGGCCTTGCTCCGAGATCGTGCTGAACACGATGTCCCTGAGGTCCAAAAAGGGGACGATCGCGTCGCCATCGATGACCACGATCCGCCCGAGCCGTTCGGCGACGTACACCCGGTCGTCACCAGGACGGTTGGCCAGGGCGACCGGTTCCTCGAGGGCATCGGTGATGAGTTCCAGCCCGAGCTGCGGCACCTGGGTTGGCACAGCGGCCGTCGGCGCTTGCACCTCGATCGGTGCCGTGGTTCCCGGCCCGGCCGGCTCCAGGTTCGAGGGCGACGCGCTGCATGCCGCAGCGACGAGCGCGGCACCGACCAAGATCGCAGCAAGCCTCATCACTGCGACGCTAGAGGGGAATTCGTCATATATGGGAGACTGCGACGATGCCGTATCTCGAAGCGAACGAAGCGAAATTTCATTACCTGGAAAGCGGGGACGGCCCGGTAGCGTTGTTCGTCCACGGGTTCCCATTCGATGCGACGATGTGGAGCGAACAGCTCGACGGCCTGGCCGCGTTGCGGCGGTGCCTCGCTATCGACCTCAGGGGGTTCGGTCGCAGCGGCCGGTCGCCACGCCCGGTGCTCACCATGGAGGACCATGCGGCCGACCTGGAGGCATTCCTCGACAAGGGCTCGATCGCTGCTGCCGTCGACGTCGTCGGCATGTCCATGGGCGGATACGTTGCGCTCGCCTTCGCCGAGCTGTACCCGGAGCGAATCCGATCCATCGCCCTCATCGACACGAAGTCGACCGCAGACTCCGAAGAGGCGATGGCCGGCAGGGACGCCACCGCGGCGCGGCTGGTCAGGGAAGGGAGGGCCGGGTTCGCCACCGATCTCACCGACTTGCTTGTCGCCGCCGAGGCCTCACCGTGGATCAGGGCCCGCGTTCGCACCATGATCGAATCCACTCCAACCGAGACCATGGTCGCCGCCCTCGAGGGGATGAAACAACGCCCGGACCGCACCTCGGTGCTGGCGGCGCTTCCCGCTTCGGTGACGATCATCGTTGGCGAAGAAGACCGTCTTGCCCCGCTCGAAGATGCCCAGTACATGGCAAAATCGGGAAGGGGTGCGCTCACCGTCATCCCGGGGGCCGGGCACATGTCGCCGATCGAGCAGCCAAACGCGGTGACCGCTGCCCTCCGCACCCAATGGCTGACCGGGTAGCCTTCTGGCCCGACCGGCAGGAGCCCGTGACCGACGGTGCAATTGCCGGGTCGCCGCTGTTGACTGCGGCGGGGCACCATTCGGCCCGTCGCACCCTGCCGTGCTCTCCCTTAACGTGTTGCTCATTGCAGGGATCGGCATCTTGAGAATGATCGACGAGGACACAGGCGGGTGCGCTGCCGCAGAGGCGGACGCTGACGCGGTGGCGACAGGTGTCGTCGAACCTGGATGAGGCGAATCAGTGGTCTGGTGGTGGTGGTGGCGGCTGTGATCGCTGCGGCGTGTAGCCAGGAGGTGACCCCGACAACGCCCACCTCGACGCTTGCACCAACCTCACCCACGTCGCAAGGCCAGACCTCGGGCGAGTCGACCGGACCGCAGACATCGTCGACAACGACAACCACAGGGACCACGAATTCGGTCGCCGACACTGTTCTCGCCCTGGAGAGCGTGGCGTCCGGGTTCGCCCAACCGGTGCTGGCCATCGCGTCGGGTGGCAGGCTCTTTGTCGTCGACCAACCGGGGCAGATCTGGGTGATCGATGAGGGTGACCCAGACGTCTTCCTCGACATCCGTGAGCGTGTGTTGTTCGGAGGCGAGCGGGGGCTGCTTGGTCTTGCGTTCCACCCCGACCACGATGACCTGCTCTATGTGAACTACACGGCGAGCACCGGGTCCACCGTCGTGGCGGAGTACCGGTTCGACGCCGACGGGGCCGACTCGACGTCGGAGCGCATCGTGCTGCGAGTCGACCAGCCTGCCTCCAACCACAACGGCGGGATGATCGCCTTCGGGCCCGACGGGGACCTATGGATCGGCATGGGTGACGGAGGCGGCTCCGACGACCGTTTCGGGCAGGCACAACGAGGAGACACGCTGCTGGGCGCGATGTTGCGCATCGAAGTTGGCCCTGAGGTGACCCCGTACCGAGTTGCACAGGACTACGGGTTCGCGGCGGCTGAGGTGTGGGCCATCGGCGCGCGCAACCCATGGCGGTTCGCCTTCGATGGGCGGGATATGTGGATCGCCGACGTCGGCCAGAATGCGGTCGAAGAGATCAATCGGGTCTCGGTGGACGATCGCGGTCTGAATTTCGGCTGGCCGATCCACGAGGGGAATGATTGCTTCCGCGGAGGCTCAGCGTGCGGTGGCGACGAGTTCACCTTCCCCGTCTATGAGTACCGGCACCCCAGTGGGTGTTCCATCACCGGGGGCTACGTATACCGGGGCGAGGCCATCCCGCAGCTCGGCGGCCACTACTTCTTCTCCGATTTCTGTTCCGGGTTCATTCGCTCGATCGCGCCATCCGGCGAGGTATTCGACTGGACCGAACAAACCGGCGCCGTCGAGGGTGTGACCTCGTTCGGTGTGGACGCCGACGGTGAGCTTCTCGTGGTCTCTGCAAGCGGCGTCGTGTACCGGGTCGTCGAGAGATGATCGCCGTTGTCGGCTCGGTGAATCGAGACTTGGTCATGATCTGCGACGCTCTTCCCCTCCCCGGCGAGACCGTGCTCGCTTCCGGCCACTTCGAGAGCCCAGGGGGGAAGGGAGCAAATCAGGCAGTAGCCGCAGCCCGGCTGGGAGCCCAAGTGGCGCTGGTTGGTCGGATCGGTGACGACGATGCCGGGCGGATGTTGGTTGAGGCGTTCGAGGAGGACGGCGTGGACGTCTCTCTGATTGCGGTGACCGGCTCGGCGCCGACGGGATTGGCAGTGATCACGGTCGACCGAGCAGGAGAGAACACAATTGTGGGGAGCCCGGGAGCCAATTTGTTGGTCGACAGCGCCGACATCGCCGATGCTGGATCGCTGCTCAGGGCCGCTTCGGTCACGCTGCTCCAGCTGGAGATCCCCCTGCCGACCGTTACCGATGCGGCCAACGCCGCCGGCGGCACGGTCATGCTCAACGCAGCGCCGGCGCGACCGCTCCCCGATGAGCTGCTCGATGCAGTCGACGTGCTGGTGGTAAACCGCTCCGAGCTCGAGATTCTCGCCGGCGATAGCGATCCGGCCGCGGCGACGCGGCTACCGGTGCCGACCACGGTGGTGACGATGGGCGCCGAGGGAGCTGCCGTGGTCAGCGGCGATGTCGTCGCCGTGTTCCCGGCGCCTGAGGTCGACGTCGTCGATACCACCGGAGCCGGCGATGCCTTCTGCGGTGCCCTCGCCGCCGCCTTTGCTGTCGGGATGGAGATGAGCGATGCGGTGAGTCGAGCGGTGGTGGCTGGTGCCCTGGCAACGACGGCCTTCGGGGCGCGGTCGGCGATGCCGATGGCGGAAGAACTGGAGGCTGCCCTCCCAACCCTGGGCTCGTAGGTCCGCTACCCGACCCTGGGAGCCCAGGGTTGGGAGGTCCGGTAGCCGATTCTGGAACCCTGGGCTCGTAGGTCCGGTACCCGACCCTGGGAGCCCAGGGTTCGTGGAGCACCGGTAACCTCTCCGCTGATGGCTCGTCCGATCATCATCGATACCGATCCGGGTCAAGACGACGCCGTTGCCATTCTGCTGGCGCTGGCCTCGCCGGAACTCGACGTTGTCGCCATAACCACCGTGGCCGGGAACGTCCCCCAACCCTTGGTGACCGCAAACGCGCTGGCGATGTGCGAACTCGCCGGTCGCACGGATGTGCCGGTCCACATGGGCGCCGACGGGCCCCTGGAGCGCGAGCTGTACACCGCCGAGTACGTTCATGGCCCTACCGGGATCGACGGAGCGGATCTGCCAACCCCAACGACGAAGGCGAAGGACGACCACGCCGTCGACTTCATCATCGAGGCTTGTCTGAACGCTGATGATCCGATCACGATCTGCCCTATCGGCCCACTCACCAACGTCGCCGCCGCCATCGCCAGGCAGCCGTCGATTGTTTCGGCCATCCGGGAGGTGGCGCTCATGGGTGGCGGGTTCTTCGAGGGAGGCAACACGACGCCCGTCGCCGAGTTCAACATCTTCGTCGACCCCGACGCGGCGAGCATCGTGTTCAACTCGGGTGTCCCACTCACCATGTTTCCGCTCGACGTGACCCACGAGGCACTCGTACTGCCGGACGACCTCGAGCGGTTCAGCGGTCTCGGGACCCGGGCCGGCACCGCGGTCGCCGGCATGCTCGACTACTACGAGCGCCATGACATCGAGAAGTACGGTTTCGAGGGTGCCCCGCTTCATGACCCTTGCGTCATCGCCTACCTGATCGAGCCACAGCTTTTCAGTGGCAAGCCGTGTCGGGTCGACGTCGAGACCGAATCGGAGCTGACGATGGGGCAGACCGTGGTCGACTGGTGGGGGGTCACCGGTGCCGAGCCGAATGCCATGGTCATCGACAGCGTTGATCGGCAGGGATTCATGGACCTGCTGGTCGAGCGGATCGGGGCGCTGTGAGTCTGCCCGAGATGTCGATCCCACAGCTGGAGCCACCGTTCGATCGGGCGCTCGCCGACGCGCTCGACTACGTATTCGAAATCCACGACGACGTCGTATCGATCAACTTGGCGGGAAGCGTCTTTCGAGGAGAGACCGATCCGCGCAGCGGCCTCGACCTGTATGTGATCATCGGCGGAGAGCTGCGGCACCGAGATCAGAGGATCTTCGCCGGCGTCTCCACCGAGATGTTTTTCAATAACGAGAAGCGGGCGCGCGGGTATTTCGAACGGGACCAGCGGGAGGGAGGAGCATCTGCGCTGGCGCTGATGGCGTTCGGTCATATCATCTACGACCCGGACGGGGTGTTCGCCCGGCTCCAAGCCGACGCCCTTGATGTGATGGAGCGTGGCCCGACCGTGCCCGAGGAAACCGTCACGGTCAGGCGGTACGGAGCGGTCGATCAGATGGACAACGCGCTCGATGTCGCCGATCGCGATCCGGCGATGGCGCGGATCCTGGCGACGGAGGCGGTTTCGCAGGCGATCGCGGTGTGGTTCGTCGAACGCGGGGGATGGATCCCGCGGGGGAAGGACCGGCTGCAAGGGCTGCGGATGGTCGATCCGGAAGCCGCGATCGCGGTGGAGCGGTTCGTCGAATCTGGGTCGGTCGCGGAGGCCGAGGAAGCCATTGCCGTGCTCCTCGGGGTCGGCGGATTCTTCGAATGGGACTCGATCCCCGAGTTCTGAGCCGTCAGCCTTCAGTCTTCAGAGCGCGCACCGATAGGCGACGTCGTCTCGACAGAAGTGGAGCTATGTTTCCCGCTCTTGCCGCTTCGCGGCGGGCCGCTCGGGCCACGGCTCCGCAAATGGTCTTCGCCGACGGAGACCGGATCGTGCCCTATTTGCGAGCCTCTTGGCCGGAAGCGGCTGCAACCGACATGCCAGGCTTGGTTGGTCTCATGACCGATGACTGGCGACCGATGACTGACGACTTCGCCACGCCCACCAGCCCAGGGCGAAGGATCCGGTGAGGATGAAGGCGGCCGCCGTCATGACGTCGGCGAAGCCCGCTGCCTGGGCGGCTGCCGGCGCATCCGCCGCCGTGCCGCCACCAGCGTAGGCCACGGTGCGGGCCGCCCACAACGCTCCGAGCACGGCGATTCCGGTGACGGTTCCGGTGGTGCGAGTGATGGTCAGCATTCCCGAGGTGATACCGAGCTTGGCGTGGGGCACCGCGCCGAGGATGGCGCTGTTGTTGGGCGAGTGGAAGATGCCGATGCCGAGGCCGACGATGAGGCCGACGGCGAAGATCGCCGCTGCGGTGGTGGCGCCTTCGAACATGAAGGCCGCGGCGATGTAGCCAACGACCATGATGCTCAGGCCGGCCACGGTTACCGGCCTCGACCCAATCCGATCGGAGAGGCCCCCGGAGAAAGGTGAGACGATTCCCATCGTGATCGGCACCGCTGCCAGGACGAGCCCTATCGCTCGCGGCGACAACCCCATGACGTCGGTCAGGTAGAAGGGCGCGATCAGCAGCAAGCCCGCCAGAGCAAAGAACACGGTGAATCCGGTCACCAGATTCACCGACAGATCGCGGCTTCGGAACAGCGAGAGATCGACCATCGGGTGGTCGATCCGCCGCTCCACGAGCACAAACGCCACCAGCGAGGCCGCCGCGGTTGCAAACAGAGCGAGGTTGACCGGGTTGGCGAAGCCGATTTCCTGTCCGGCGGTGAGGCCGAGCAACAATGCGAGGAGCCCGACGAAGAACAGGGCGGCTCCCACGAAGTCGAAGCTCTGGCCGCCTATCGGCTTGGTATTGGCCACGAACTTGATCGCGGTCAGGGTGCCCACGATCCCTATTGGGATGTTCACCAGGAAGATCCACTGCCAGGATGCCGCCTCGAGGATGAACCCGCCGATGATCGGGCCGGCCATGATCCCGATCGAGGCCATGGTGGAATTGATGCCGAGGGCCCTGCCCCGCTCGGATGGAGGGAACGCCTCGGTGGTGATGGCGAAGCCGAGGGCGAAGATCATGGCAGCACCGACCCCCTGGAAGATCCGGGCGCCGATCAGGATCCCGATCGTCGGCGATAAGGCGGCGAAAAGAGAGCCCAGGGTGAACACGGCAAATCCCGCAGTGAAGATCGGCTTCTTGCCGATCATGTCGCCGAGCCGGCCGAAGCCGAGCACGAGCGTTGTCTGGGTCAGCAAATAGGAGAGCACGACCCATTGGGCGACGGCAAACGTCGTGTCGAAATCGTCTACGAGGGTGGGGAGGGCAACGTTGAGCATCGTGCCGTCCACCGTGCCGAGAAATATCGCCATGGCGATCGCAACCAGCACGTACCACTTCTTGGAGTAGTCGATGCCCTCGGGCGGGGTCTCAACGCGGGGCTCCGCTTCTTCGATGGCCATCCGGCGGAGGGTAGAGGAGCGTCGTCAGTCCCGAGTCCTGCCGTGCCGATTTCAGCTCCCGCGACCTTGGTGCACCGCGACATCAGATGACGGAGCCCACCGTCTTCGCCCGGCTACTCGCTGATCGTCAACCGGTGAGTGTGATGTAGATCAGGAGCTCGCCGCCGCCCTCCTCGACCTGGACGAGCACATCGGTCGGCGTCGCCGACAGGAAGCTGGCTACGCGTCCGCCTGCTGACCCGGCGACATTCACCGGTGCTTCGCCGAGTACCCCTTCGTAGTAGGAAACGGTCTCGTCGAAGGAGGCAGTCGACGTGAAGATCTTGATACCAGACGCGTCACGAAGGAACACCGCTCCTGGTGCAACCAGGTCGTCGGGGAGACCCGCATCGGATCCCGCTCCCGCATCGGGCGATTGGGCTCCGGCTTCGCCGTCGGTGCCGCCGGCTTCGAGCCCGCAAAAATCGTTGAGGGCGTCGGCTGCGCTCAGCACCTCAGGCGACTCCATCCGGAGAATGCGGGGGTCGTTGACGTCGATTGCGAGCATGTCCCAGCCGCTCTCCTCGAGCGCCTCCACCAGGCCCTCGAATGCGGAGGCGAGCGTGTCGTACTCGCCCCTGATGTCACTGGGAACCAGATCGCGCGCCCCGCGGATGGCGTCCAAGGCGTCCTTAATTGACTTTTCGACGCTTGCAGGGTCGAAGACGTCCATCGTCTCGGTCGCCGTGTCCTGAGCCGATATGAGCTCGCAGAACTCGGTGTCGCCGACGGCCGCCGCCACGAAGGCCGTTGTGGTCGGTTCAGCGCTCGTTGTGGTCGGTGCAGCGCTCGTTGTCGTCGCGGAGGTTTCAGGCTCCGTCGCCGGTGAGGTAGTGGGCGCATCGTCCGAGGTCGCACCGCCGCAGGAAGCCGCCACGACGACCAGCGCGATGCTCAACATGCCGATTCGGCTCATCACAGACCTCCCGAGACCACCGCTGGCGGCGTACCGTAACGCGTTCCTGTCGCATCCCGTCGGTACCATCTCGGCCATGGCCCGTATCCATGTCGAGGGATGGGCTCCCGAGTACGGGAGCCCGGTACAGACCGACGAATCGCTTGCCGACGAGGATCGTGTCGACGAGACCGTTGAGGTTGTTGGGACCTGGGATCCCTTGCCGGGCACCGACGATGGCATCGCCGCCGTCGCGTTCGTCGACGGGGTCAGGCGGATCGATGCACGGCTGGCCCTCGAAGATGGGGACGGCCCGCCGGTTGCCGGGATCTGTGGCACCTACGCCGTCGGTTCGGTGCTGTGGGACCGAACCATCCCCGCGGCCGAGGTGACACATGCCATTATCGATCGGGTGGCCATCTTCGGCAACGGGAAGGCGGTACCGATGCCTCCCATGTCCGCCGAGCTCATTTACCGTACCGAGTCGATTGCCGGGTCCGATCCGGCGGGGTTGATCCAGTCGCTCCACGGGCAGATGCGAAAGGCGGAGGCAACCCTTTCCGAGGACCTCGCCAAGGGCGGCGTCTTCGTGGTCGCCGACGGGCCCATCAACGACCTCTCCGCAACCGAGAAGGTCGGCTTCATCAAGACCCACCGCCGGCCGTACCTGTCGGACGACCGGGTCGGGATCGTCGGTGCTCTCGGCACCGCCGAGCGGACCCCGCTGTTCCTGATCGGTGCCGGCGGTGCGTACCCGAGATATTCGTGGTATTTCCGTCTCGCCACGATCGACCGTGGCCACGCCTGGTCCGGCATCGCCCGCGCCGAGGTGTCCAGCCACCTCGATCTCGCTACCGCGCAGCGCATCGCTGATCGGGTGACCGCCATTGTCCCCGCCGTTGCCTCGGAACCCCACATCGACCCGCGGGCGCCGCAGAACCTGGTGCCGATCGCTGCCCTCGAACGCGAGCTGAGGAGACGGATGGGCGACCCCGCCATCGTCTACCGTGCGTTGCGAGCCGCGACCTTGGGCGGGGTGCTGACATGACGGAGAACAGTGTCGGGCGTGTCCTGGGAACCCAGCACACCACGACGAGCGAATTTCGCATCGTTCTCGATGATGATCAGTACCTGCAGCTCGATGACCTGGTCGTGGTCCGCACCCAGGTGCCCAAGTTCGGAGAGGTGCGCACCTACGGCATCGTCACCGAGGTGGAAGCCATCTACGAGGGCGCCCAGTTCGAATCCGATACGCATCGCATCGCGGCGGAGGGAATCCTCCCCGGTGCCAAGGTGCGATCGGCGAGAGTGCAGGTCACTCGGGTCGATCCTGAGCTCTGGGTTTCGACCGACCCTGGCGAGGTCGCAGAGCGTGCCCGTGGTGCCGAGCGCGACAAGGCGCTCTACGTCGACGAGATGGGCAGGCCACTCCCCGCCGGCTTCGGCCGCGATGGGGAACCGATTGCCATCGACCTCGACTTCTTCGATGGCCGCAAGGGCGGCCACATGTCGATCTCGGGGATCTCCGGGGTCGCAACCAAGACATCGTTTGCCTTGTTCTTCCTTCGGCTGCTGTCGGCGAGGCCGGACGTGCTCGGCGAAGGCGCTGCCAACCTGCGGATCCTCGTGTTCAACGTCAAGGGCGAGGATCTTTTGTGGCTGGACAAACCCAACAACGCGTTCACTCCGGACGATGCCGCCAAATGGGAGCAGCTCGGCGTCGAACCTGCGCCGTTCCCTTCCGTGTCGTTCTGGGCACCGCCACGCCTGCACAGCGGGGACGTGCTGGTGCCGGACACCGGTGGGCGGCAGGAGGGCGTCGATGCGTTCGCGTGGACGCCGCGCGAGTTCGTCGACGACGGCCTGCTGCGGTTCCTGTTCACGGACGCCGGCGACTTCCGCAACCAGCTCTCGTTCATCGAGGAGAGAGTGCGATCCCAGCTCCAGCGGTTCGCAATCGATGTCGACGGTCTGCCAGGAGCCCTGGTGCTCCGCGACCCGGCCGACGTCGACGACCCGCGACAACCCGTGGTCGCCCATCGTGGTGAGCGCGTGATCAGCGATCTGCGGACGATGATCGATGCCATCGCCGAGTACGTCGACCCCGAGGAGGGGGCACCGGACCAGCGGTGGACGGGAAGAGTGCAGGGGGGCACGGTCTCCGCGTTCCTTCGCAGGCTCCACGCCGCCGAGCAACGGCTCGGGCACATGATCAGGGCAGGCGACAGCCGGCGCATCGACCGGGCGGCCGCACAAGTAACCGTGGTCGGGATCCAGTCGCTCCATGACCTCGGCCAGCGATTCGTCGTCGGCGCCATGCTGGCGGAAACATTCGACGAGAAGGAGCACACCGGTCAGCGTCTCCCGCTGTCGGTCGTCGTGCTCGATGAGCTGAACAAATACGCACCGAGAGATGGGTCGAGTCCGCTCAAGGCGATGCTGGTGGACATAGCCCAGCGGGGGAGGAGCCTCGGCGTGCTTCTGGTCGGAGCGCAGCAGACCGCGTCGAGGGTTGCCCCCGAAGTGATGGAGAACGCTGCCATCAGGGTCGCCGGCCGCCTCGACGCCGCCGAGGCCGAGCGTCCTGAGTACGGCTGGATGCTGCCATCGACGCGAGCCAGGGCGCGGCTGTTCAAACCGGGGACGATGGTGCTGTCGCAGCCGTCGATCCCGGTGCCGATCGTCCTCCAGTTTCCCTTCCCACCATGGGCGACCCGCAAGGAGGAGGTCGACACAACGGACGTCGACCCGTTCGACGGGCTGTGAGGGTTCTCCACACGTCGGATTGGCACGTCGGGAAGCGGATCGGGCGCTACGACCGGTCGGACGAGTACCGGGACGTCATCGATGAGGTGGTGGGCATCGCCGAGGACGAGGCGGTCGATCTGGTGCTCCACTCCGGCGATCTCTTTGATCGGCCGTTGCCTCCGATCGATGCGCTCAACATCGCCTTCGATGGTCTGGTTGCGCTCAGCGACGGGGGCGAGCGACCGGTGGTCGTCATTGCAGGGAACCACGATTCGCCGGGGTTCTTCGATGCGCTCGCGCCGTTTCTGCGAACGGTCAACGTGCACCTGGTCGGCGCCATCAAGCGCCCGGACGACGGTGGTGTTCTCCAGCTCGACACTGCTGCGGGACCAGCCGTGGTGTCGGCGTTTCCGTTCCTCAGGGAGGGGCGCAGCTTCGAGGTGTGGGAGCCGCCCGAGGAGCATTACAAGAAGTACGCCGATCGGCTGCGTGCCATCTCCGAGGCCTATAGCGCCCACGCCGCTGCGCTTGCCGGCACCGATGCGGTGACCTTCCTCGTTGCCCACTTCCTGGTTGGGGGAGCCAGGGTGCACGGCCACGGCGCACCCCGCGGGGAACGTGAGCTGCACATGGGCGAAGCGTATGCCGCCACGGCGGAGGCCATCCCTCCTGGGCCGCAGTACGTCGCCATGGGTCATATCCACGCCCCGCAGCCGGTTCCAGGAGCCAAGGTGCCTGCCGAGTACGCCGGGTCCTTGCTCGAGCTTGACTTCGGCGAGGCCGGCGAGGAGAAGCGGGTCGTGGTGGTCGACGTCGAGCCCGGCCTGCCCGCCGCCGTGCGATCGGTTCCGCTGGGACGTGGGCGCCGTCTGTTGCGGCCGCGCGGACCCTGGGACGAGATTCTGGGCATGGATGGGGTCCACGACTCCTACCTCGATCTCACCGTTGAGACCGCGGGACCGGACCCCGGCCTTGCCGAACGTGCCTTCGATGAGTTCGACCACCTGGTCAAGGTCCGCGCCGACTACCCGAGGGTGGAGGCGGAGCGGCCCGCAGCCGAGTATCGAAGCCTGACCGAGCAGTACTCGGACTACTACGCCGCAACCAACGAAGCAGAGGCGCCCGATGACCTGATCGAAGCGTTCACATCGGTGCTGGAGGAGGTAGTCGGTGCGTCCGGTTGAGCTCAGGCTGAGGAACTTCCGGTCCTACTTTGGCGACGAAGCGTCGTTTGACTTCCGGGGGCGAAGGCTGGTCGGCATCGTGGGCCCGATCGGCAGCGGAAAGTCGAGCATCCTGGATGCGATCGCGTTCGCCCTCTACGGTCGCACCGCCTCCGTGGGCAAGGGCACCAAGGCGCTCATCCATCAGCGTGCCGAGCACGCCGCGGTTGCCTTCCGCTTCGACATAGACGGTGACTTGTGGGAGGCGCAGCGGATGTTGCGCAAGAAGGGGGCAGGCGACCATGCCCTGTATCGCCTCAAGGACGACAGCCAAGATGCGGAGAAGCTGGAGCAGGTCGTCGGCGAGGCCGAGGTCAACGCCAAGATCGTTGAGCTGCTCGGCCTCGATTTCGACGCCTTCGGTCGGTCGGTGATGCTTGCTCAGGGTCGGTTCGCCGAGTTCCTCACCGCACGCCCCGCTGAGCGCGACAACGTGCTCAAAGGTGTTTTCGGGCTCGACCGTATCGACCGGATGCGAGCGGTGGCGAAGGAGCGCGCCGGGGAGGCCGAGATCGAGGCGGAGAAGGCGGAGGTCGCGGTCCGGCACCTTATTGAGCTCGAGGCCTCTACAGCGTCGAGAAAGGAGGTCCTTGGCGGGGACTTGGAACGCCTGGGGAAACTCGAAGAGATCGAACCGCGGGCGCGCCAGCTGGCTGCGGAGATCGATAGCGCCGGCACCGAGTTGGAGGCGGCCGAACGGCGGCTCGCCGCTCTGCGAAAACTCGTTTCTTCCTTCCCTGAGGAGGAACAGCTTGTCGCCACCGTCAGCGCCGCCCGCACCTCCGCGGAGCAACGGAACAACGCGGCGTTGAGCCTCGAGCGGGCCCGTGACGAGATCAAGGCTGCCGAGGCTCGTTCCGCCAAGGCTGCGGAGATGCGTGGCACCCTCGATGCGGTCACGGCGTTGGTCGCCACCCGCCTGGAGCGGGAGACGGCGGTCAGTGAAGCGCGAAAGGCACTCACTAGGGGAGAAGAGCGGTCACAGCAGGCCGCTACCAAGGTGGGCGGCCAGACCGACCGGGTCGCGCTCGCCCAGCGCGAGATGGCCGCGGCCGCCGAGCACGTCGGCGACCGGTCGACCGCCCTCGCCGCTGCGGAGGTTGCCTATCACGACGCCTCCCACGCCGACATGGCCGCAACCCTGCGTCGAGATCTCAGCGACGGTGCGATATGCCCGGTGTGTGAGCAGGCTATCCAATCCGTGCCAGAGGTCGCCGACGTCACCGACGTCGAGGCCGCGCTGTCCCAGATGCAGTCGACGAGGGACGAACGCGACCGCGCCGAGGCCGCCAATACCAAAGCATCGGCGGCGCTGGAATCGGCGAGAACGGCCCTCGAGGAGGCAACTCGGCGCGTCGCCGAGTCGGGTGATGCCGTCACCGAGCTGAAGGGCGGCCTGGACCAGGCGGCGGCCGCCCTCGACACAACCCGCAACGACCTCGTCGCTCTTGTCGGATCAGACGACGTTGACGCCGCCATCGTGTTGCTTCGGAACGAACAGGCGGCGGCGGCAGCCGGCCTCGATGCGGCGGCGACGAAACGAGATCGTGCCGGGAGCGATCACGACGCCGCAATCGAGGCGGAACAGACGGCAGGCAAACATCTCGCCGATCTCCGGGTTGCGCTGTCGGGAATCGCCACCCAGCTCGACGATGGCCCTGCGGTCGCCGACGACCCCGAGTCGATCGCCAACGCCGCCCTGACCCTGCGGACCATGCTGGACCAGGCACTGCACGACACGACAAAACGTAGCGATCAGGCATCGAAGGTCGGCGTCGACCACGAGCGGGAGTTGGCAGCCCTCGTCGAGAAGGCAGGTGTCACCGGGACGTTTGACGAGGCGTTGGCCGCGCTGCGATCGAGGGTGGAGGTGATGCGCGACGAGATCGCTCGTGCCGATGACCAGTTGGAGGGCAAGGCGGATCGGATCGCCCTCAGGGATGGTCACATCGCGACAATGACAACCAATCGATCCCTTGCCGCCGACCTCACCGATGCCCGGTTTGTGCGGTATCTCCTCGACGATGAGCGTCGCCGGCTGGCCGAGCTCGGCAGCGAGCACTTTCAGCTTCTCACCAGCGGCCGTTACCGCTTCACCGAGGATGGTGCATTCGATATCGTCGATCTCACCGCGGCCGACGCGGTGCGCAAGGCCGCCAGCCTGTCGGGCGGAGAGACGTTTCTTGCCTCGCTTGGGCTGGCACTTGCTATGGCCGAGATCGTGGCGCGAGGTGGTGGACGCCTCGATGCATTCTTCCTGGACGAGGGATTCGGCACCCTCGACCCAGAGCATCTCGATCTGGCCATGGAGGGCATCGAGTCGCTGGTGAGCGACGACGGGAACCGGCTGGTCGTCGTGGTCAGCCACGTGCCTGAGCTGCGGCACCGAGTCGAGGATCTCATCGAGCTTGACCGGAACCCCACCACCGGCGACACCAGGGTGCTGAGCGCCTGACGGGAACACCCTTCTACGCTCCGCTCTGTGACCAAGCCGCTCGAACAGATCACGGTCATCGAACTCGCCGGGCTCGGCGCCCTGCCGTTTGCCGGGATGATGCTCGCCGGGATGGGGGCCGACGTGCTCCTCGTCGATCGGCCGGGTGGGCCACCTGCTCCGGATGTGATGTCGGGTGCCGTGAACCGTGGCAAACGGTCGATCATCATCGATCTGAAACACCCGGGCGCGGCCGCGGTGATGCTCCGGATCGTGGAGTCCGTCGACGTCCTGATGGAGGGGTTTCGACCAGGGGTGGTGGAACGGCTCGGACTCGGTCCTGACCAGTGTTTCGCGGTGAACCCTGAGCTGGTGTATGGGAGGATGACGGGTTGGGGACGCCAGGGACCATATGCGTCGATGGCGGGCCACGACATCAACTACATCGGCATGAGCGGTGCCCTCCACGCCATCGGCGACGCACATCATCCCGTGCCCCCGCTCAACCTCATCGGGGACTACGGCGGCGGCTCCATGTATCTAGTGGCGGGTGTGCTCGCTGCTTTGCTTGACCGCGACCGTTCCGGGGGCCGGGTGGTCGAGGCGGCCATGACCGACGGCGCAGCCTCCCTGATGAGCCCGTTCTACGAGATGCACGCCACCGGCACCTGGGACGACACCAGGGCGAGCAATCTCCTCGATGGTGCGGCGCCGTTCTACACGACCTATGCGACCAGCGACGGTCGGCACATGGCGGTTGGGGCGCTCGAGCCCAAATTCTATGCCGAGCTCGTCGACGGCCTCGGGCTTGGCGAAGCTGACCTCCCCGAGCAGCTCGACGTCACCCGCTGGCCGGAGCTGCGAGATCGGTTCGCCGAGGTGTTTGCCCAGCGTTCCAGGGCGGAGTGGGAAGGTGTGTTCGACGGCACCGATGCCTGTGTGACACCGGTGCTCGGCCTCGAGGAGGCGCCGATGCATGAGACCAACAGTCTCCGCGGGGTCTTCGCCGACCATACGGGCCATCCGCTTCCCGCACCCGCTCCACGCTTCGACGTCGACCTCCCCGGCGAGTTGGCGGGGCCATCAACGCCTGGGGACAACACCGACGAGATCCTGGCAACGGCCGGCTACGACGAAGAAGAGGTGGAGCGGCTGCGCGCCGATGGCGTCGTAGCGTGATGGGTCGCCGCACCTGACGCATACCGCTACCGGGACCGATGGGAAATGAGGCGGCCTCAATCGGCTGTCAGTTCGCCGACCTCGTCGGCGCTGGAGCGGTGGGATGTCCTCCGCCCGAACGCCTCGATCCCGAGCACGACGAGGAAGGCAACGACTGCGGCGACCACTGCCTGCGGTAGGTACTCTCCCGGTGCCTCCAATGCAGTGCTGTCCACCCCGAGCGGCCATGGCCACAGCACCCGCAGCGACCCGATCATCAGCCCGATCAAGCCTGCCATCACCGTGTTGTAGTGATCACGCAGCGCCCGGTGGAGGATTTGTGCGAACAGCGCAAGCCCGACGATGGTGCCGAGAGTGAACACCCCGAGGGAAAGGAAGTCGCGGTCGGTCACTGCGGCGAGCACCGCCGCGTACATGCCGAGTATGACGAGGATGAACGAGCCGCTGATCCCTGGCAGGATCATGGCGCAGATGGCAATCGCACCGGCGGCGAAGAACGCCCACAGCGCCGGTTCCCCGATCTGGGATGCGGTGTCCGCCGACGTGCTCTCGGTCAGACCGAGCAGGAGAAAGACGGCGATACCGGCGCCGAACATGATCGCAAGGCGTTTCGTGTCACGGACGGTGAGCAACTTCCAGGCGATCAGCGCGGACCCGGCGACCAGCCCAAGGAACAAGGCCGCCATCACCTCGGGATAGTCGTGGAGGAGTCGCTGCAGGGCCGAAGCCAGCGAGGCGATGGCGATCAGGATGCCGGCCCCGAGCGGCAGGATGAACTCCCACTCCACCTCGCCCAACCGGGTTTTGGTCTCATCGAAATCAAGCCGAACCAGGCTTCCTAGTGCCGAGCTACCGGCCCGGATCGACGCCACCAGACGTTCGTAGATGCCGAGGACCAGCGCAATGGTCCCGCCGGAGACGCCGGGCACGATGTCGGCTGCGCCCATGAGGAAACCACGGACGATCGAGAACGGGATCTCGCGAAGCACGAATGGAATTGTAGGGAGTGGGGTGGGCACGGAAGGTGGATCGGGTCGCGTGGTCGGGTGCTGAAGCTTCTACCTCACCGGGTCTCCGGTACCTTGGCGAGGCCTTCGACGATTTCGAATCCCTGGAGTTCTCTGAACTGGGATGGATCCAGCTTGATCTTGGCCGACCTCGAGCCGGCGCCGACGATCACCCAATCGCGGTCGAGCACGCCGGCGTCCACCCAGACGGGGAGCTCATCCGGCAAACCGAATACGGTCACCCCACCTATTTCCTGGCCGGTGAGGTCCACGGTCAACTCGGCTGGGGCGAAACTCACCTTGCGAACGCCGAGCTTCTTGCGGACGACGCCGTTGACGTCGAGTCGGGTGTGTGCCAGCACTAGGCAGACGGCGTTGTGGCCCTCCGGTTTTCGCGACGCCACCAGGATGGCGTTGGCGGAGTTCTCGAGCGGTATCCCATATGCTTCGCAAAACGCCGCGGTATCGGCGAGGTCGGGGTCGATGTCCATGGTCTCGTAGGCGACTCCGGCCGAATCCATTGCTGCGGTCACGCGGGGGTCGGCGGCCATCGGCGGAGCCTAACGGCGGCTACGGTTCCGAAACGTATGCGAGCCGTGATCCAACGAGTGAGCGAGGCCAGGGTTTCCGTCGAGGGAGAAACGACCGGGGCGATCGGCACCGGCCTCGTTGTGCTGGTCGGGGTCGCCACCGAGGACACCGAACGAGACGCCGCAACGCTGGCCGCCAAGCTCATCGGGCTGCGCATCTTCCCCGACGACGACCGGAAGATGAACCGGAGCATCGTCGACGCCGGAGGGTCGATGCTGCTGATCAGCCAGTTCACCCTGCTCGCCGACCTTCGCAAGGGCCGCAGGCCTGCCTTCAACGAGGCGGCGCCGTCGGAGATCGCCGAGCCGCTGCTTGCCACGCTCGCCGCCGCCATCGAGGCCGAGGGTATCGAGGTGGAGCAGGGCCGGTTCGGGGCGATGATGGACGTGTCGCTGACCAACGACGGCCCGGTCACGATCGTGATCGACGTCGTCGACGGCAAAATCGTGTGAGCGACTCGTCGCTCCTCCCTTTTTCAGGGAGTCCCGCCGGTAGCCCCCTCCGTCAGCGGCTGGCGCCGCTGCCACCTCCCCCAAGAGGGGAGGAAACGGCGCTCGATCTGGTGCGGTCTGTTTCTCCCCCTTTTGGGGGGAGTACCGCCCGAAGGGCGGGGAGGGGGGCTTTGCCTGTGTTCTCCACAAGGTCTTGTAGCCCCCTCCGTCAGCGGCTCCGCCGCTGCCACCTCCCCCAAGAGGGGAGGAAACGGGCGGGGAGGGCTATCGACCTTTGCTTACGGGCGAGGGAATGGGATGCGCCTCCACGTACTCCTGCCCCGCGGCGCAGAAGGCGAGGAAGTCACAGCGGTGGCAGTCATCGGAGGGAGTCGGTCTCAGATCGGCGGCCACGATCAACTCAACGAGACCCTCGACGCGATCTCGCGCCGCAGCCAGCCACGCCTCGTCGACGACGAACGAGCGCTCGGCGTACTCATCCCCACCGAAGAAGGCGAAGGTCACGGTGAGTCGCTCCGGTATGTCGGGAGCGATCGCCCCATCCGCAGCGGCCAGGGCGTAGGCCTGGAGCTGCACGTCGAGCGCCTCGTCGTCGGAGAGTCGACCGGATTTGTAGTCGACGATCTCCCAGGTGCCGGGCTCGGGTTCGTACACGGCGTCGATTCGTCCCCTGATGTGGGCTTCGCCGACACGAAGATCGACCGGCACCTCGGCGAATCGCGGTTTCTGATCGGCGAACCGTGAGCCGAGGAACACGGTAAACGGGTCGCCCGCCGCTGCCCCGTCGCCGGAGCCGACGGTGAGGTCGTAGGTGTCCAGGTCGAGGTCGGTCAGCGGGACCTTGCCGAGGTTGTGCAGCTCGACGTTGCGGTGGAAATCGACGCCACGGCGCCTCGCCGCCGACGGTCGGATCGGCAGCCGTTCGACCACCCCCCATTTGAAACGCTGCGGACACCGCGCCAGCGTGACCAGACCGGTGACCGAGGTCGCAGGCACCGGATCGGGGAGCGGCTCGGGCGGCTGCGGGAGGGCTCCAAGCTCGAGCCGGAGCTGTGCCGCTTCCTCGGCGGCGGCCGACGCCAGGTCGCCCTGGCTGTCGAGCCAGTCGGGATCGGCGACCGCGGCACGCAGCGCCGCAGGCCAGCCCCCCTCCCCGAACAAGGGGTCGGGTCCCGGCGTGCCGCGGAGATCGCCGACC
>SMVB01264576.1_pt1 | contig 41611 bp, 36 predicted proteins | sample 2456461 | NCBI WGS metagenome assembly SMVB01 (sample SAMN11095934, study PRJNA526329) | marine sediment metagenome | biome: Marine sediment; feature: Surficial sediment; material: Deep marine sediment; isolation source: Hadal surficial sediment | place: Pacific Ocean | collected 2014-05 | depth...
CTGGGCTTTCACATCCAACTGACCAAACCGCCTACGCGCGCTTTACGCCCAGTAATTCCGATTAACGTTCGGACCCTCCGTATTACCGCGGCTGCTGGCACGGAGTTAGCCGGTCCTTCTTCTGTAGTTAACGTCAAGACCCAGGGGTATTAACCCTGAGCTTTTCTTCGCTACTGAAAGTGCTTTACAACCCGAAGGCCTTCTTCACACACGCGGCATGGCTGGGTCAGGCTTGCGCCCATTGCCCAAGATTCCCCACTGCTGCCTCCCGTAGGAGTCTGGACCGTGTCTCAGTTCCAGTGTGGCTGGTCGTCCTCTCAGACCAGCTACGGATCGTCGCCTTGGTGAGCCTTTACCTCACCAACTAGCTAATCCGACGCAGGCTCCTCTAATAGCGCGAGGTCCGAAGATCCCCCGCTTTCCTCCTAAGAGCGTATGCGGTATTAGCCCGAGTTTCCTCGGGTTGTCCCCCACTACTAGGTAGATTCCTACGCGTTACTCACCCGTCCGCCGCTCGTCAGCTGGGAGCAAGCTCCCACTGTTACCGCTCGACTTGCATGTGTTAAGCCTGCCGCCAACGTTCAATCTGAGCCATGATCAAACTCTTCAGTTTATAAAGGAGCGGAAACATTCTTCAGAAACAAACTTCGTTTCAGAAGATGAATCCGCAATCTCAACCATTGGCCCGTTAATGAATCATCAGGTGCCCACACGAATGGCTTGCTAGTTTGTTAAAGAGCGGGCCGTAGGGTGTCACCCCGCGGGCCAAGGGATGCGTATTATACGCAGCGACTTTTGCTTGGCAAGCGAAAAACTCAAAGCAATTCCGTCAACCGTGAACGGCCAGATGCCAGGCCTTTTTTCCGCGCCGGATCAAATGATATCGGCCGTGCAGCGCAGCGTCCGGCTCAAGGATCGCATCGGTTGCTTCGATCAACGCATCATTGACGCGAATGCCCTTGCTCTGGACCAGCTTGCGCGCCGCGCCGCGGGAGTGCGCCAGCGGGCTCTCCACCAGCACGGCCAGCAACCGGTCATCGGTGATCGTGGTGCAGGAGATTCCATCCTGACGCAGCTGTTCCAGATCCGATTCGGTCAGACTACGAATGGCCCCGCCAAATAACGCGCCGGAGATCCGCTTTGCGGCTGCGAGCCCTTCGGAGTCGTGCACCAGCCCGGTGACTGCCTCGGCGAGGCGTCGCTGGGCGGCCCGCCGCTGTGGTTGCTCAGCCACCTCGACGCCCAGCGCGTCGATCTCTTCCAGCTCGACAAAGCTGAACACTTTCAGGAAGTTAACCACGTCCGCGTCCGCCGTGTTCAGCCAGAACTGATAGAAGCGGTAAGGCGAAGTTTTCGTGGCATCCAGCCACACGGTGCCCGATTCGGTCTTGCCGAACTTAGTGCCGTCGGACTGGGTGACCAGGGGCACGGTGAACGCAAAACAGTCTTGCTGCAGGACGCGCCGGACCAGGTCCATCCCGCCCGTGATGTTGCCCCACTGATCGCTTCCCCCAACCTGCAACGTGCAATCGTAGCGCCGGGCCAATTCCAGAAAGTCCATGGACTGGAGGATCATGTAGCTGAATTCGGTATACGAGATGCCGCTGTCATCCCGCTCCAGGCGGACCCGCACAGACTCCTTCCGGGTCATCGCATTGACGGAAAAGTGCTTGCCGATATCCCGTAGAAAGGTGATAACGTCAAGCTCTCTGGTCCAGTCGAGGTTGTTCACCACAAGCCCCGCGTTGTTGCCTTCCAGGTCAATGAACCGGGAAACCTGGGCACGAATCCGCTCCACCCAGTCTGCTACCAGATCGCGATCGTTCAGGGAGCGCTCGTCAGCCTTGAAGGACGGATCCCCGATCAGCCCGGTCGCACCTCCCACCAGGGCGATGGGCCGGTGGCCAAGCTGCTGAAACCGCCGCAATGCCAGCAGCGGGACGAGATTACCCGCTTGCAGGCTGTCCGCCGTCGGGTCGAATCCGCAGTAGAGGGTGCGGGAGCCCGCAACAAGGTGAGCATCAAGCCCTTCACGGTCCGATATCTGCGCAACCAGATCGCGCTTTTCGAGTTCCTCGAGCGGGGAACCACCCATGGCGGTGACGTCCGTCAGCAACTGCGCGCGAACCATAGCAAAAATCCGACCGGTCACGCAGCGCCGCCTCCCATTCGTGCGGCATTCGTGTCCGAAGGGGGTTCCTTGCCACACCTCAATCGCAATATACTTGGCGCGCGATCTAAACTGAGACACAAGAAAGCGTACCTAACCGTCAGATTTAGATAATCTTTTCCCATGAGTTCGGTAAAACAATTTCCGCAGTCACATCTGCTGCTAGCAGCCCTCGTCGCGTTGCTGCTGACGTCGTACCTGCTCGCGAGCCCGGATACTCACGAGCAGGATCGATTCACGACGGAACTGGTACTCGAGCGTCTCGAGCCGACCCTCACCGAGCCCGTCAGCGCAACAGCCCCAACCGGACCACCTACCCACACGCACACCGAGACCGTACGTGCCGGAGATTCGCTTGCGGCGATCTTCAAGCGCCTGGACATCCCGGCTCGCGAACTGCAAGCGGTGCTCGACAGCGGAACAACCGCACAGCGCCTGAAGCGCATTCATCCGGGCCACCAGTTGACCTTGATCACTCTCGCAGACGCCGCGGCAGGCGAACCGACGCTACAGTCGTTGAGCTATGCAACCGGTGCGCTGGAGCGGCTGGTGTTCAAGCGCGAAGGTGATGTATTCGTAGCCCGCCACATTGAGCGACAACCGGATCGGGTGATGGCGTACAAGACCAGCACGATCGAATCGTCCTTGTTTCTCGCCAGCCAACAGATCGGCCTGAACGACGACATTGCCGTGCGCCTGGCCCGGATCTTTCAGTGGGATATCGATTTCGTCCTCGACATTCGCCAGGGTGACCAATTTCATCTGCTGTACGAGGAGTTGTACCTGGACGAGGAATTCATAGGGTTCGGCGAGATTCTCGCAGCCGAGTTCGTCAACCGCGGCAAGGCCTACCGCGCCATTCGCTATACGGACGGGAACGGGGATTCCAATTACTTCACGCCTGACGGCCGGAGCATGCGCAAAGCGTTTCTCCGGGCTCCGGTACAGTTCTCACGGATCAGCTCAAACTTCAACCTGCGCCGGCTGCACCCGATCCGAAAGCGGGTGATACCCCATCGTGGCATCGACTACGCGGCGCCTGCCGGGACACCGATCCTTGCCGCAGGCGACGGCAAAGTCATCAGCGCAACGCGCAACAGTGCGAGTGGAAACTTCGTGGTGATTCAACACGGCCAGCAGTTCCAGACCAAGTACCTGCACCTGTCCAAATTCGGCCGCGGGGTACGTGCCGGAAAGCGAGTCCAGCAGGGACAGATCATCGGCTACGTCGGATCGACCGGCTTGGCTACTGGTCCACACCTGCACTATGAATTCCTCGTCAACGGCATCTACAAGAACCCGCGCACGGTCTCATTGCCTGAAGCCAAGCCGATTCGAGCAAAGGAGCGAGCCAGATTCGAACTGCACGCCGCGCCTCTGCTGGCCCTACTGGACAACTACAAGCAGCAGGTCGAACTCGCCGTTCGATGACCGTCGCGACCGAAGACCTCTTCATTGGCGCCATCTCCGGCACCAGCATGGACGGTATCGATCTGGCAGTTCTCAGGAACGGCCCCTCCCCCGCCATTGAAGCCGGCCACACCGCACCCTTTACGGACGCGCTGAGAAACGCGCTCTCGGATCTCGCGCTCGGGCGTGTGCAGGATCTCGATGCACTGGGCGCTGCTCATGCAGCGCTGGGCGACGCAATCGGTGCGGCCATCTTGTCCTTCCTGCGCGACCTCGGGTTGGACCCCAGTCAGATTCGCGCCATCGGCAGCCACGGCCAGACGGTGCGCCACCGTCCGCAAGGCGATCAGGCCTTCAGCCTGCAGATCGGCGATCCGAATCGCATCGCCGAACGCACCGGAATTGACACGATCGCTGACTTTCGCGGGCGGGACATTGCCGCGGGTGGCCAAGGCGCACCACTGGTACCCATGTTCCACCAGGCGCTTTTCGGAAGCGCCTCGACCGATCGAGCAATATTGAACATCGGTGGGATCGCCAACCTGACGCTGCTGTCGAAAAGCGCGGAATGTCCACTGTCCGGATTCGACACCGGTCCCGGCAACACCCTGCTCGATGCCTGGGTGGAACAGTGCATGAGACAACCCTTCGACACGGACGGAGCCTGGAGCGCCGGCGGTGGCGTGGCACCCACACTGCTGAAAGAACTCGCGGAAGACCCGTACTTTGCGCGGCCGCCGCCGAAAAGCACCGGCAAAGAGCATTTCAATCTTGGCTGGTTCGAACCCCGCATCGCCGGGTTTGATCCGCGAGACGTCCAGGCCACCCTGGCACAACTGTCGGCCGATACCGTTGCTACGGCACTGCTCCGCTGGGGTTCTCCACGCGGGGAGGTCATCGTCTGCGGGGGCGGGCGATTGAACCATGACCTGATGCAGCGTCTCGCCCAGGCGCTGCCCGATCATACGATCGAACCCTGCGAGACCCTGGGTCTGTCCGGCGACTGGATCGAAGCCGCCGCCTTTGCATGGCTGGCCGCCCGACACATTGCCCGTCAACCCGGCAATTCGGCGGAGGTCACCGGTGCCGCCGGCCCCCGCGTCCTCGGCGCACTCTATCCGGCATAGCCGAGCCAGCATTTCGGCACGCGAGCGCGGGAGCCTATAACCCCGAGCGTCCCAAAGAGCAGCAGGATGTACGTACCGCAATTAGATAGAAAACGAGTTTCCGCAGCCGCAGGTCGATGATGCGTTCGGATTTTCGACGACGAACTGGGCCCCTTGCAGATCTTCCTTGAAATCGACCTGGGCACCGGCGAGGTAGGGATAACTCATCGCGTCGACCAGCATGGTCACGCCATCGGTTTCAACGATCGCGTCGTCTTCAGCGACTTCTTCATCGAAGGTGAATCCATACGAGAAGCCGGAACAGCCGCCACCGGTGACGAACACACGCAGCTTCAGGTCGAGGCCTTCTGCTTCGATGAGTCGCCGCACCCGGGCCGCAGCGCGTTCGGAAAATTGTATATGCAGGGTCATAGGTCCCAGATTTGTTCGAGTCAGCCGCCCATTATCCGAAACTGCACCACCTGACGTCAATACAGCTTGGTCGGGCGTGGTGTCTCATGAGACACCACCTAGTCGGGCCAGGGGCTTGCTAAGCCTTGGCTTCAGCGCCCGCTTCTGCCGATGCCTCGTCGGCCCCCTGGATCGGGTGGATACTGGCCTTTTCGGCCACGTCATCCGTCACGTGCACCAGTTGGCCGTCCACCATCGCGCCGAGTTGCATTTCGATGAGTTTGTAGTAGACGGTGCCCGAAATCTTGGCGTTGCTGGCGAGTTCGACCCGCGTGCCGGCATGAACATCGCCCACGACGCTGCCATTGACCACTACGAACGGCACCTTGATCTCACCATTGACCGTCCCAACCTCGCTGATCACCAGCGTGGCGGTGCCGTCAGCGTCAGCAGTGACATTACCGTCGATGTAGCCGTTCACGAACAGCTGATCGGAAAAATGGACATCACCCGAGATGCGCGTGTTCTCCGAGATTAGCGTAGCCCCTTTGACCGCTTTACCACCGGTATTATTCTTGAACATCGTTGACCTCTTTTCAGCTTCAGCCGCGCTGCAGATTCCAGCTGAAGGTTCTCTGTATCTGTTTGCCTCTACGGCCCGACGATACTGCTGTCACGACCACCCGCTCGGCTTCAAAGTCTGCCGGTAGCTCCAGCGTCCCGGCAAAGTCCTGAAAGTACCGGAAGCGGAATTCCAGAGGATAGGCCTCAGGTTCGCTCAAATCTGTGAGCGAGAGCACCTGTTGAGCCCCTCGCGCGGAGCCGATCACATCCAGGTTGACCTGCCCGCGTATGAATTCATGGCGGTCGACGACCTGAGTCAGCAGCAGACGGTACTCAATCGTTACACGCCCGCCTCGTTCGCCACTCGCGATGAGATCCAGCTTCTCGACCCGCAAGCCCCGCTGAGCCTCCGATGGCGCCATCAGCCGTCGATAAAACCGAACCTCCTCTTCGATCTCAGCGCGCTGGTCCCCCATCTCCTTGATGGTCTGGCGCAGTTGCTCGGTCGCATCGACGTCAATCACCCGACCGAGTTCGATATCCGCCAGTTGACGCTCCAACGCGACCGTCCGTTCCTGAAGCGCGGCGTGCGCATCCTGCAACGATTCATGGGTTGCAACGGCAATGCCGCCGCCGCCCATCCGCGCAAGCTGCCAACCCGCGTACGACGCCCCTGCGATCACCAGTGCCCCGGCGCACCACAACACCGCGTTGAGGCCTGGCCGCCGCTCGACCACCACCATCCGCCGTGAATTTCGCATGCTGTTCATCTGGCCTTGCGCCGAACACCCCTTTGCTCAAGCGGCGTGCAATGCCGCCATGCTCTAATATCGCTGGTCGTTCAATGTTATGGCGAGGTACTGCTCAGATCCCGATGCCAGGTCTCAAACTCCCGACACGGCGCACTGCCGCAACCTGGTTTCGACGCTCCCGGCGACCCGCTACGGGCGGCTCGGCGCACCTGGAATTCTTCCGTAGCCAACTGGCGAGTGTCGAAGCATTGCCGCAACTGGCCTTCCTGGCGGTGATCACCGGTGCCTTGGCAGGGGCCGTCATTCTAGGCTTCCGTGCGGGCATCGAGTTTACGCTGACTGAACTGCTTCCGGAAAGGGATCCGGAGAATTTCGAAGGCCTGAGCTGGGAATCGGTTACGACACGGTCAATGGCGCCATGCTCGGCCAGATCGCAATGACTACCCTGGCGCTGCTCGTGGTCACGAAACTGGTCGCCAGCGCCGCCTGCGTAGGACTCGGTCTGCCCGTGGGCCTGATCGGTCCGAGTCTCGTGATGGGCGCCGCATTCGGTGGCCTGCTGGGTGGCGTCGGCAGCATCTTGTATCCCGAAGCAGCTACCTCTCCGGGTTTCTACGTGATGCTCGGCATGACCGCCAGCCAGGTGTTCCGGCAACGCTCCGTGTTCCTCTCGACCCTCGAGACGCTCGGCTTACAATACCCACCGAATCCCGTATCCTTGCATCTGCAACGCGCCGGCGTCGCAAGCCTTATGCATCGGGATTTCGTGCGCCTGCCGGAGGTCATGGACCCGGCACAAGCCCGGTTGGCGCTGCAGCAACCACTCACATGGGTAGTGATCGAGGCGCCCGATGGCGCTCCACGCTGCGTGCTGTACGCAAGTGACCTCAACGTATTCATGGATCAACACCACAAGGACACCGAGGATCCGGTCCACCTCATGGAGATTCCTGGCATGCGCAAGGACGTAGACGCTATCGATATCCGGGCCACGCTGCAACAAGCGCTCGACCAACTTCGCGCCACCGGCGTAGAAGCGCTCTGCGTCACGCGTAGCGCGGCTCCGCTGATCACGCCGATCGTCGGGATCGTCACCCGCGAGGACATCGACCGTTACACCGGGGTATCCGGCTGAGCCGGGGGGTCGGCTGACACGCCACCGATCATGCTCTGGGTAAAGGCGCTACACCTATTCGGTGTCATCTGCTGGTTTGCGGGCCTCTTCTATCTACCGCGTTTGTTCGTGTATCACGCCATGACGGACGACCAGCCCGGATCCGAGCGGTTCAAACTCATGGAGCGCAAACTGTATCGCGTCATCATGACGCCTTCGGCGGTGATCGCCGTCGGCTCTGGCGTCTGGCTGTTGACCCTGACGTGGCGGGCCTACGGCAGCAGCCTGTGGCTGTGGTTGAAACTTGCGCTCGTCGGATTGCTGATCGGTTTCCACCTCTACTGCGGTCGTACGCTGCGGCGGTTCGCCGCCGACCAGAACCTCAGCAGCGATCGGTTCTTTCGCTGGTTCAACGAAATGCCGGTGCTGGTACTGTTGGCAATCCTGGTACTGGTGGTCGTAAAGCCTTTCTAACGGTCCCGTAACGGTCTTCTAACGGACAACAGCAATGCCCAACCTCGAACGATCCCGCGCTCTTATCCAGCGTGCGTGCCTCAGCATTCCCGGCGGCGTGAACTCGCCGGTGCGCGCCTTCAAAGGCGTTGGCGGAACCCCGGTGTTCTTCGAATCGGGTAAGGGCGCCTACCTGACCGACGTCGACGGGAACCGCTACATCGATTACGTCGGCTCCTGGGGTCCGATGATTCTCGGGCATGCCTGCGAGCCTGTACTGGAGGCCGTCACCCGGCGCGCCACCGCAGGGCTCGGCTTCGGCGCCCCGACCGAACTCGAGATACAGATGGCTGAGAAGGTCGTCGGCCTGGTTCCGGGCATCGATCAGGTGCGCATGGTGAACTCGGGAACCGAGGCCACCATGTCCGCAATCCGCCTGGCACGCGGATTCACGGGCCGCAGCCTGATCATCAAATTCGATGGCTGCTACCACGGCCATTCTGATTCGTTGCTGGTGAAAGCCGGGTCCGGGTTGCTGACCCTGGGAATCCCAGACAGCCCCGGGGTTCCCGAGGCAACCGCACAACTCACGCTGAACCTCCCGTTCAACGACAGCGACGCCCTGAGCCAGGCATTTACCGACTATGCGGGCCAGATCGCCTGCGTCATCATCGAACCGGTCGCCGGAAACATGGGCTGCATCCCGCCGCTGCCGGGCTTCCTCGAGTCGCTCAGAGAAATGACGGCGCGTGACGGCGCGGTGCTGATCTTCGACGAGGTCATGACCGGATTTCGCGTCGCCCTGGGCGGTGCCCAGGAACGCTACGGCGTAACGCCAGACCTCACGACCCTCGGCAAGATCATCGGAGGCGGCCTGCCGGTGGGTGCCTTCGGCGGCAAGGCGAACATCATGGAACACATCGCGCCGAATGGGCCGGTCTACCAGGCGGGCACGCTATCCGGCAACCCGCTGGCCATGGCTGCCGGTTTGGCGATGTTGACCGAGATCGAAGCCGACGGGTTCTACGACCGCCTGGAAGCCCGGACCAACCGCCTTGTCGACGGGCTAACCGAAGCCGCGGCACGCCACAACGTGCCGGTGCTGGCCAACCACGTCTGCGGTATGTTCAGCCTGTTCTTCACCAGCGCCCGCTCGGTCGATCGTTTCGATGACGTCGCAGCATCCGACGTCGACCGCTTCAACCGGTTCTTTCATGCCATGCTGTCGCACGGCGTATACCTGGCGCCTTCGGCATACGAGACTGGTTTTCTGTCCGACGCCCACGGCGAGGACGAACTCGAAGCGACCCTGGCTGCCGCCGATCAGTCCTTCGCGGAGATCGCTCAATGAGCCGATACGACCTTTATGGCCTTGGCAACGCCCTGGTGGACATGGAGTTCAGCGTCGATGATTCCTTTCTCGGCGATCATGGCATTATCAAGGGCCACATGACGCTGGTCGACGCGCCGCGAATCGAAGCACTGCTCGACAGCCTGAGCGAGCTTTCGCCGAAACGCGCCAGTGGCGGTTCCGCGGCGAACACGCTGATCGCTGTCCAAGCCTTCGGCTCAAGCACGTTTTACAGCTGCAAGGTCGGCGACGATGAAATCGGACGCTACTTCGTCGACGATCTCGCCGAGATCGGTGTCGACACCAACACCCAGCAGGGCAATAGCAGCGGTCCTTCCGGACGCTGCCTGGTCCTGATCACCCCGGACGCCGAGCGCTCCCTGAACACCTTTCTTGGCATCTCCGAGCAACTCGCACCCGCCGAAATAGATCCCGACGCACTACGCAACTCGCGGTGTCTCTACATCGAAGGCTATCTGAGTTCATCCGCTACCGGACGCGCCGCAGCGGTTCATTGCCGCGAACTTGCGGAAAGCGAGCAGGTCCGTACGTCCCTCACGTTGTCCGATCCGAGCATGGTGGAAGTCTTTCGAGAGGGCCTCATCGAAATGCTCGGCAACGGCGTCGATCACCTGTTCTGCAACGAAGAAGAGGCGTTGGCCTGGGCGGGTACCGACCGAATGGACATCGCCATCAAGGAGTTGAAGGACGTTGCGCGGGCCTTGAACATCACCCTCGGCGCCCGCGGCAGCTTCGCCGTAGAGCGCGGCTCAACGCGCGAGGTGCCAGGCTTCAAAACGAAGGCCGTCGATACCAATGGCGCCGGCGACATCTACGCCGGCGCCGTGCTACACGGCTGGTGCACAGGCATGGAGAGCGCCACCGCGGCGAGTTTCGGCAACTTCGCGGCCGCCCATCTGGTGGCCCAGTACGGCGCCCGCCTCAGCTCGCCCGATGACTATCAGGCGTTGCTCACGGGCTTTGGGGGTCCACAGTAAAGGGCAATCGGGAACCGAGACGAGTGGCGAGCGGGGAGACGTCGGCTGCGTAGGCGAGCACCTCGACGCCCGCATCGAGCGCCTCTCGAACCGCACGTGCATAGTCCGGATCAATCTCGGCTGCGCAGCTGACCCGGCGGATGCCGGTGTGCTGGACGCAGAACACCAGGACGGCCCGGTCGCCGTCGCGCACACGCCGCTGCAGCGCCCGGGCATGCCGGGTTGCACGTTCGCTGCGAGCATCCGGGAACAGGCCCAAGCCATCGTCCAGACACAACGTCACGCTCTTAACCTCAACGAAGCAGGGCGGTCGTTCCGGACTGCGCAGCCGGAAATCGAAGCGGCCCGGTCCGTCAGGCACGGGAACCTCCCGAGCCCGCTCCGGATAGCTCGAAAGCTCGGGAATCTGGTCGCCCGCCAGCGCTTCACCGACCAGTGCATTGGCAAACGCGCTGTTGATACCAATTCGTTCGCCCCCTGTGGTTTCGACCAGCTCCAGCGAATGGGCGTATTTACGTTTCGGATTGTCCGAGGTCGAGTACCACACGCGACTGTCCGGCTCGGCACAACCCGTCATCGCGCCGGTGTTTGGACAGTGCATCGTCACCAGTTCGCCGTCCGCGGTCACGACGTCCGCAAGAAACCGCTTGTAGCGTCGTTTCAGGGTTCCCGGGCGAAGTTCCGGTTCGTAGACCACTAGCCGACCCCCACTAACTGAACCCCCAATCGGTCAACGCGTCACCGATCCGCTCGAGACCCCGCCGGATCTGGTCCTCGCCGGTGGTAAAGGCGAATCGAACGTTGCAATCGGACTGGTGGGTGCCGAAATCGGTACCCGGTGTCACCGCGACCCCGTAGTCTTCCAGCAGCCGGCTGCAGAAGTCATCCGAATTCATGCCCCAGGCACCAATATCCACGTACAGGTAGAACGCACCTTCCGGTACCAGCGCGACGCGCAGACCCAAGCGCCCCAGCCCGGACACGAGGAGGTCACGCCGCGTTTCGAAGATGTCCCGGCGCCGCTCGTGCTCTGCTAAAGCCTCCGCGGAAAAGGCGGCCAGCGCCGCGTATTGGGAAATGCTGGGTGGGGCGATGAACAGATTCTGGGCGAGCCGCGACACCGGCGGCACGGCATCTTCAGGAATCACCATCCAGCCCAGGCGCCAGCCGGTCATGCCGAAGTACTTGGAGAAGCTGTTGATGACGTACAGGTTCGCCGCGCCCGACAGGGTCAGTGCCGTGCCACAGTGCCCGGAACCGCCGCCGTACGTGAGACCCTGGTAGATCTCGTCCAGTACGATCGACGCCCCGCGCTCAACCGCGAGGTTGCTGAGTGCTTCGATGTCCCGACCGCGAAGCATCGCGCCCGTCGGATTGGAGGGCGAAGCCAGCATCAATCCATGGGTGTTGTCCTGCCAGCACTCGGCCGCGATCTCGGCGCTCATTTGATAGCCGCTGTCCGATCCCACCGGCACTAACTGCGCCTGCGCATTGACCAATGCCAGGAAGCTACGGTTGCAGGGATAACCGGGGTCGGTCATCAGCCAGCCGTCACCTGGATCGGCAAGCAAGGCGCAGGCCAGAATCAACGCACCACTCGCGCCGCTGGTCACCACGATTCGAGCAGGATCTAATTCGATTTCCCATTGGTCGCGGTAGAACTTCGCGATGCGGGCGCGCAGCTCCGGAATTCCGAGGGCTTCCGTGTACCCCGTATGGCCGTCTGCCAATGCCTGCTGCCCCGCCGTCACGATGGGTTCAGCGGTGCTGAAATCCGGCTCGCCTACCTCGAAGTGAACAATCGAGCGGCCTTCGCGTTCCAGTTGGCGCGCCCGCTCCATCAGCACCATGACGCGGAACGGCTGAACGTGGCGATTTCGCGCAGCAAACATCCCGTTGTTCCCGTTGAATCGACCCCACAAACAGGACGAAATTATATAGTCATCGAGGAAATCTTCTGGTAGCGTACGCGCCCTTCTCAGGAGGCCCCTGGGGCCAGCCAGGCGATTGGCGACAAAAGCGGAAATCCCCGCCTCGCCGGACCAACGTAAATTTTACAGAGTAACGTAGGAAATGGCTGCCAAGACCAGAAAAAAAACGTCTGCCAAAGCCACCGTAGAATCTCCGTTCAGGAATTTCACGCCCTACCAGCCGAAGCGCGGAGAGCCTTACATGGGGCCGAAGCAGCTGGATCATTTTCGCCACATCCTGAACGGATGGCGTCAGGAGCTGATGGAGGAGGTCGACCGTACGGTTCTCCACATGCAGGACGAAGCCGCAAACTTCCCGGACCCTGCAGACCGGGCGACCCAGGAAGAAGAGTTCAGCATCGAGCTGCGGACCCGGGACCGGGAACGCAAGCTGATCAAGAAAATCGATCAAACCATTGATCGAATCGACCTCGAGGACTATGGCTATTGTGATACCTGCGGCGTCGAGATCGGCGTGCAACGCCTGGAAGCGCGCCCCACTGCAACCCAGTGTGTCGACTGCAAAACCCTGGACGAGATTCGCGAACGCCAACTGCACGGCTGAGCGGAATACGCCGAGTCGCTGAAGACCCATGACGACTGGCTACGTCGGTCGTTTTGCCCCCTCCCTCACCGGTCCCCTTCATTTCGGTTCACTACTCGCCGCGCTGGCGAGTTACCTCGACGCGCGCGCCAACAACGGCCGCTGGTTGCTCCGGCTGGATGATCTCGACGTGCCGCGCAGCGTGCCTGGCGCTGAGCGCGAGATTCTCAATGCGCTCGAACACCACGCCCTGGAGTGGGACGGACCCGTTGTCCGGCAATCCGAGCGTACCGATAGGTATCGCGCCGCGTTTTCGCGGCTGGTCGATGCCGGTGAGCTGTTTCTGTGCAGCTGCTCACGGCGTTCGCTGCGCGGTCTTACCGTCTACCCCGGGACCTGCCGATCAAGAATTATTCACAGCGTCTCGAATGCGGATGCCGCCACCGGCCTGGCCGCGGTTCGCATCCGTGTTCCCGCCACTCGCTATGCCTTCGTCGACGAGGTATTCGGCGTCCAGGGGGAATCGCTCGATGCGCATACCGGTGACTTCATCGTACGCCGACGTGATGGACTGTTCGCCTATCAGTTGGCTGTGGTCGTGGACGACGCGGCGGCGCATGTCAGCCATGTAGTGCGCGGCGCCGATCTCCTCGACAACACGCCCCGACAGCTGTATCTGATGGACCAGCTCGGGCTCGATCCACCAGGCTACGCCCACATACCGGTGATTACCGACCGTACCGGTGCAAAGCTCTCGAAGCAGACCTTTGCCCGCGCGATCACCCCGCGTGACGCCGCGATGAACCTGTATTTGGCGCTTGAACTGCTCGGCCAGGAGCCGGAACCAGAGCTTTTGCATGCCGCGCCGCGAGTTCTGCTTGCCTGGGCCCGAGCGCACTGGGCATTGAATCAGGTACCTGCGACGTCCCGGTTTTCCGACTTCGTGAGTATCTGATGCGCCTTTGCTACCATCCGCTGCCAGTACCGCAATGCGGCTCGTAGCGTATTTCATGACGCGAATTCTGCTGGTCGAACCCGATTCCGCACGCCGCGAGGGGCTCCGCTCCCGCCTGGAAGACAATGGATTCACCGTTGTCGAGACACCGGACCTGACTGACATCGCGGAATTCGACCCGGCCAACCTGCATGCGGTCATCAGCAATGCCGTTCTGCCCACTCGAGCCGGCGTCGATCTACTTTCGATCATCGGCCGGCTACCGCTGATTCTGATCGCGGAACACGGCAGCATCCCGCAAGCCGTAGCCGCCGTAAAACTCGGCGCCCGCGACTACCTGGCGCAACCCTTGGATCCCGATCAATTGATCGCATCGATCGAGCAACTGATAGATCAGGACGCCACCCTTCACGCCGAGACTCGCGAACGGCCGCCCGGCTATCCGATGATTGGCAGCTGCGCGGCGATGCTCGAACTGTTCGATCGTATCCGCAAGATCGCCCCTACCGAGTCGACGGTACTCATCCAGGGCGAATCCGGCACGGGCAAGGAACTCGTCGCACGCGCGCTGCATACCGACAGCCAGCGCCAACAGGCCCCGATGATCTCACTGAACTGTGCCGCCATCCCGGAAACATTGCTCGAGTCAGAGCTGTTCGGCCACGAACGCGGCGCGTTGGCAGGGGCAAGCACCACCCGCAGCGGACTGATTGAAGCGGCCCACGGAGGCACCTTGTTCCTGGACGAGATCGGCGAGCTACCGATCGAAGCCCAGGCGCGACTTTTGAGGGTTCTTCAGGAAGGCGAGACCAGGCGCGTGGGCGCGACCGAAACCCGGAAGGTGGACATCCGTTTGATCGCCACAACCCACCGCGATCTACAACGGCTGACCGAGGCGAACCACTTCCGGGAGGACCTCTTCGACCAACTGAACGTCCTGACACTCACCGTGCCGCCGCTACGCGAGCGTGGACAGGACATCGTCGAGCTGTGCGAACATCTGCTCCGGCGCGCCTGCAACAAGCTCAACAAACGCCCCTTACAACTGTCCCTCGATGCCATGCAGGCCGTGCGCGACTACCACTGGCCGGGCAACGTCCGCGAACTGGAAAATGCCCTTGACCGAGCGGTGATCCTGTGTGAAGGCAATCAGATCGAGCGTAACCTGCTGGCCATTGATGGCACGCTTCCGCGCGCGGTTTCCCCCCGCACCGACAGCGCCAGCGAGCCGACCAGCCTGGAAGACTACTTCGTCCGCTTCGTGACCGAGCACGAAGATCAACTCACCGAGACCGAACTCGCCGAAAAGCTCGGGATCAGCCGGAAGAGCCTCTGGGAGCGTCGCCAACGGCTCAACATTCCTCGCAAACGGACACGAAAGCGAGGCACACGCCGTTAGTGTCCTGCCCCATTCTTTTACGCTGCATTTGCCGCTTCTGGTAACATTCCCCGCTTCAAATAGACCAAGCGACTATCGATGACCTGTCATTCATGACGAATTCCGAAGGCGTAGCCACGCCTGACCGAATCGAAACAGCCACGCGCCTGGATCGTGACCAGCATGGCATCACCGTTGAACTGGTCGATGCTGCCGCGATGAACGTCATTACCGGGTTGCGCGATGCGGGTTTCGAAGCCCTTCTGGTCGGTGGCTGTGTACGGGACATGCTCCTCGGAATTGCGCCCAAGGATTTCGACGTTGCCACAGACGCTACCCCCGAGCAGGTCAGCCAGGTGTTCAGGCGCACACGCCTGATCGGCCGCAGGTTCCGCATCGCCCACGTCCGGTTCGGGCGGGAGGTCATCGAGGTTTCGACCTTCAGACGGCAACTCGATGACGAAGGCGAACCCGCCGTGAACAATCGCCGGGAGCTGCGCGGGAAGGACACCGCATTGTCAGCCGAGGGCGTCATTCTGCGGGACAACGCCTGGGGACGCATCGATGAAGATGCGTTTCGGCGCGACTTCACCGTCAACGCCCTGTACTACGATCCAATGGAAGAGGTACTGATCGACTACCTCGGCGGCGTCAACGACCTGCGTCACCGTCGCCTGAAACTGATCGGCAAACCGGCCATCCGATATCGCGAAGACCCCATTCGGATCATCCGCGCGATCCGCTTCGCCGCCAAACTCGATTTCGAGCTGGACGGCGCCACCGGGACCGCCATCCCCGAAACCTCGCACATGCTCAACGAAGTCGCTCCGGCGCGCTTGTTCGATGAACTGTGCAAGCTGTTCCTGCAGGGCAGCGCCGAGCAGGCGTGGCTGCTGGTGCGCGATCTGGATCTGGCGGAAACCCTGTTCCCGGACGTCGAACTCACCGACCATGTCGACGAATTGATTGTCAGCGCCATGCGCGGAACCGACGAACGCATTCGCGACGGCAAACCTGTCACCCCGGGCTTCCTGTTCGCCGTGCTGCTGTGGGATACCTATCTGGACCGACTTTTACGCCACACCGAATTCTCGTCCCTGGTCGAGGCGCGGGATAGCGCCAGCGTCGAGGTGCTGCGCGAGCAGGGCGAGATCTCGTCCATCCCGCGCCGTTTCTCTCAGTTCATCCGCGAAGTCTGGTTGATGCAGCCAAGGCTCGAAGCACGGGAACCCAAGACCCTGGGTCGCGTGCTGAGCCATCCTCGATTCCGAGCCGCATACGACTTTCTTTTGTTGCGCGCGGCAACGGGTGAGGTCGATCAGTCACTCGCCGACTGGTGGACCGAATATCAGGAGCTGGAAGGAGGCGAACAAGCCACCATGCGTAGCGCGCTCGACCCTGACAAGAGCCGCAAGCGCCGCCGCCGTCGACGCCGTCGGTCGGGGGACAGGCCGCAGACCCAGGACGTCGACGGCAACAGGCTGGACTCCGCATCCTCCTGACGTGCGCGTCTCGAACTGCACCCGTACGCAGCGACGCGCTATCATTGCCGAAGTAAATTCGATGTTGGGATATGGCTACCCCGTTGCTGAATCTGGACGATTTCGACTTGCCGCGCTTCATCGCGATCGAAGGGCCGATCGGGGTCGGTAAAACAACGCTGGCGAAGAAGCTCGCAGAGAGCTTTCGCTACCCCACAATGCTCGAGCCGTCGACCGAGAACCCGTTCCTCGACCGGTTCTATCGCGAAGGCGGCCGTCACGCGCTGCCAACCCAGCTGTTCTTCCTGCTGCATCGGAGCCAGCAGTTCACGGAACTCAGCACGGCCGGATTGTTCAGCCCGGTGGTCGTGTCCGATTTCCTCATGCAGAAGGACCGAATGTTCGCGGAGATCACCCTCGATCCCAACGAACTGGCGCTGTACGAGAAAATCCAGGAAAACCTGGATATCAAGCCACCCTGCCCCGATCTGGTGATCTACCTGCAGGCGCCTGAGCGTGTACTGATGGAGCGGATTCGTTCCCGCGGCGTCGCCCCCGAGCAACACATCAACAGCGACTACCTGCACACATTGGTCGAGGCGTATGCACGCTTTTTCCACTTCTACGACGAAGCGCCGTTACTGATCGTCAACGCCGCGGAAGTAGACCTGGCCGGCAACGATGATCACTACCGTGAGTTGATCGAACGCATCGTCAACATGCATGGCCCGCGACAGTACTTCAATCCACATCCAACGCTGATCTGAACCGAATGAACCCATGAGCACGCAGACCGCAAGCCAATCGGTGACCCTGAACACCTTGTTCGCCCGCAAACGCGACGGCCTCAGATTCGCCGCGCTCACCGCGTACGACGCGCTGTTTGCCGATCTCATCAGTGGCGCAGGAATTGAAGTCATTCTGGTCGGCGATTCGCTGGGCATGGTCCTGCAGGGTCACGACAGCACCCTGCCGGTCACGCTGAAGGACATGATTTATCACATGCAGTGCGTGCGCAATGGCAACCGCGGCGCGCTCATCATGGCCGACCTGCCATTCATGAGCTACGCCTCGGAGCAGCAGTCGCTGGAGAGCGCTGCCGAACTGATGCGTGCGGGTGCGCACGTAGTGAAGCTGGAAGGCGGTGCCTGGTTGGCGGAATCGACGCGTCTACTGACCGAGCGCGGCATCCCGGTGTGCGCCCACATGGGCCTGACCCCGCAATCCATCAATCGGCTCGGAGGCTATCGCGTCCAGGGGCGCGATCCGGCTCAGGCCCACACGATCGTCGAGGAAGCCCTGGTTCTGCAGGACGCCGGGGCCAGTATCCTGCTGTTGGAATGTGTGCCCGTCGCCCTGGGCGAGACGGTGACGCAACGCCTGGAAATACCCGTCATCGGCATCGGCGCGGGGCCCTGCACCGACGGCCAGATCATGGTCATGCACGACATGCTCGGGATCACGCCTCCGTCAATCAAGGTGCCGAAGTTCGTCAAGAACTTCATGGTCGAGAGCGACGGCAGCATCCCAGGTGCGTTCAAGGCGTATGCGGAAGCGGTGCGCGACGGTTCGTTTCCCGCACCCGAACACTGTTTCGAGTGACCATGGAGACAGTCCAGGGAATTGGGGAGCTGCGGGAAATACTGGATGCATCGGACCCCGGGTGTAGCGTCGGACTCGTGCCGACCATGGGAAATCTACATGCGGGACATCTGAGCTTGATGGCGGCGAGTCTCGATCGATGTGATCTCACCGTCGCCACCATCTTCGTCAATCCCCTCCAATTCGGCCCCCATGAGGATCTCGAAGGGTACCCCCGCACCTTTGCAGAGGATCACGCGCAGCTCGAAGATGCCGGCGTCGACCTGTTGTTCGCACCGCACGAGACGGAAATCTATCCCGAAGGGCGATCCGCTCAAACCGCCGTCAGTGTGCCGGGAATTTCCACAGAGCTGTGCGGGGCCAGTCGCCCGGGTCACTTCGACGGCGTCACAACCGTCGTTTTGAAACTGTTCAACATCGCCCGTCCCAACGTCGCTTTTTTCGGCCGCAAGGACTACCAGCAGCTGACCATCATCGCGAACATGACCCGACACCTGAACGTCCCGGTGGAGATTGTGGGTGTGGATACCGTGCGCGCCGATGATGGGCTGGCACTGAGCAGCCGCAACCGTTATCTCGACGACGCGCAGCGCGCCGTCGCGCCGCGGTTGTACGCGACCCTCCAGGACACGGCCGACGCGCTACGTACCGGCGAGAACGACTTGCCGGGGCTCGAACGTACGGCCTTGGGGTGCCTCCAGGCGGCCGGTTTCGAACCCGATTACGTCTCGATTCGCGACGCGCTGACACTGGCCAAGCCAGACCCGCACGCGCGATCGCTCGTCATCCTGGGTGCCGCCCGGCTCGGGCGGGCGCGGCTGATCGACAACCTCTGTCTCGAGCGTACGTGAGCCGCACACCGACCTCCGCGCTTCGTGCCTGGAAACACCTGGGCCGGCTCGCCACCGCGCGCGTCGGGGCAACAGCCGAGGTGTGTCCGCTGACCATCGATGTCGCCGGCCTGCACATCGACTTCGGCAAGCAGCGTCTGGACCCTGAAGTGTTGGACGCCCTGGTTGCCTTGTCGGGCGAGGTTGAACTCGGCAGCGCGCGGGACGATCTGTTCAACGGCGAACCCGTGAATTTTACTGAGAATCGCGCGGCGCTGCATACGGCGCTTCGGGCATCAGTCGAGGAACGGCCGGTCGCGGTCCGTGATGAGATCTTCAAGGCGCAAACGCACCAACGCGACCTGGTGACCGCACTGCGTAGCGGAACCTGGCTGGGTTACACGGGAAAACCCGTTCGTACGCTGGTGCACGTCGGGATTGGCGGTTCCCATCTCGGCCCGGCGCTGGTTGTCGAGGCGCTCGACGCTACGCACGCACCAATCGACTGCAGATTCCTGGCGAACGTGGACGCTCACGCCACCAGTCGGCTGCTCGATGGTCTGGACCCCGCGACGACGCTGTTCGTGATCGCGTCCAAGTCCTTCACCACCACCGAGACCCTGGTCAACGCGACCACCTTGCGGGGCTGGTTCCTCGAACGGGCTTTGGATACGAGCGCAATCGCCCGGCACTTCATGGCCATCACGGCAAATTTACCGGCAGCCGCCACCTTCGGGATCCCCGCGCACAATGTGCTGCCCATGTGGGACTGGGTCGGTGGCCGCTACTCCCTATGGTCCTGCGTAGGGTTCCCCATTGCGGTCAGTATCGGCAATGAGGGGTTCGCTGCGCTACTCGCGGGCGCCCGCCAGATGGACCAACATTTTCGCACCGCAAAGGACAGCGAGAACGCGCCTCTGTTGCTGGCGCTGGCCGGCATCTGGAACGGTAATTTTCTCGGCGCCCAGAGCCATGCGCTGCTGTGCTACGACCAGCGCCTTGCCGGCCTGGTCACCTATCTGCAGCAGCTCGAGATGGAAAGCAATGGCAAAACGGTCCGCCGGGACGGTACGCGCAGCGACGTACACACCGCGCCAATCCTCTGGGGCGGGGAGGAAACCAACGGTCAGCACGCATTCCATCAACTGTTGCATCAAGGGAGCCGGGCATTCAGCGCCGATTTCATCGCCTGCATCGAGCCAGGTCATGAGCGAGCTGCACAACCTCGCCTCGACCAACATCACCGCTGGTTGCTCGCGAATTGCCTGGGCCAGAGCGAAGCGCTGCTGGGCGGTAGCGACAGCGGATCTGCGCACCAGCAAAGCAAGGGCGCACGGTCAAGCACCACGATTCTGCTCGACCGGTTGAACGCAACGACCCTCGGCGCGCTGATTGCCCTCTACGAGCACAAGGTGTTCTGCCAAGGTATGATCTGGGGCATCAATCCCTTCGATCAGTGGGGGGTCGAGCTGGGTAAACAGCTCGGCAGCACCATCCACGCTGAGCTCGGCGGAGGGCTATCGAAAAAACACGATTCAGCCACCCGCCTCCTGATGGATAGGATACGGCGTGGCGGCAGTACGGAGCAGTGATGAGCGAGATCCACGCGGTACCCAGAGATTTCAGACGCAAGTGCTTCATCGATCTGGAGATCTACGAGGAGATGTATCAACGCTCGATAGAGGACAGCGACGCCTTCTGGGCGGAACAGGCCGAACGGCACCTGGATTGGTACGACACGTGGGACACGGTCAGTGAGGCCGACTTCGAAACCGGTCGCTTCGCGTGGTTTTCCGGCGGACACCTGAACGTCGCATACAACTGCATCGACCGCCACCTGACGAGTCGTGGCGCGCAGACCGCGATCATCTGGGAAGGTGACGATCCCGACGAGTCGAAGTCGATTACCTACAACGAGCTTCACGTCGAAGTCTGCAAGCTGGCCAACGCGTTGAAGTCACGCGGCGTTCAGCGCGGCGACCGGGTCTGCATCTACCTGCCCATGATTCCCGAGGCGGCCTACGCCATGCTTGCCTGTGCCCGAATCGGCGCCATCCACTCGGTGGTGTTCGGCGGGTTCTCGCCGCAATCGCTCAAAGACAGAATTCTCGACTCGGACTGCCAGACGCTGATCACGGCCGACCAGGGCGTTCGCGGCGGCCGACCCATACCGCTCAAGGAGAACGCCGAACAAGCGCTCGAGGATTGCCCCAACGTTCACACCGTCATCACGGTGCAGCGTACCGGCGCACAGGTCCCCTGGAACCCGGACCGTGACGTCTGGTACCACGAAGTCACCGACGCGCAGCCGACCGATTGCGAGCCCGAGGTGATGGAAGCGGAGGACCCCCTGTTCATCCTGTACACGTCAGGCTCCACCGGCAAGCCGAAAGGGGTTCAGCACTCCACCGCGGGCTACCTGCTGCAAGCCGCGATGACCCACAAGTACGTGTTCGACTATCACGACGGCGACGTCTACTGGTGCACAGCCGATGTGGGCTGGATTACGGGGCACTCCTACATCGTCTACGGCCCCCTGGCCAATGGCGCCACGACGCTGATGTTCGAAGGCGTGCCCACCTATCCCGATGCGTCACGCTGCTGGCAGATCATCGACAAACATGGCGTCAACATTTTCTACACGGCGCCCACCGCCATTCGTGCGCTGATGGGACAAGGCAACGAGTTCGTCAGCCGCACATCGCGCGCCACGCTTCAACTGTTAGGAACGGTGGGCGAACCGATCAACCCGGAAGCCTGGGAGTGGTACTTCAACGTGGTAGGCGATGGGCGCTGCCCGATCGTCGATACCTGGTGGCAGACGGAAACCGGCGGCATCATGATCACCCCACTGCCCGGCGCCACGGATCTGAAACCGGGTTCGGCGACGCGCCCGTTCTTCGGCGTACAACCCGCCCTGATGGACGAAAACGGGCAGCTCATCGAAACCCTCGAAGCATCCGGAAACCTGGTCATAGCGGCGTCCTGGCCAGGTCAGATCCGCACCTTGTACGGCGACCACCAGCGGCTGATCGACACCTATTACTCGACCTACCCTGGCTATTACTTCACCGGCGACGGCGCACGCCGCGATGCCGACGGTTACTACTGGATTACCGGTCGGGTCGACGATGTCATGAACGTATCGGGGCATCGCATGGGCACGGCCGAGGTGGAGAGCGCGCTGGTGCTGCACGATGCGGTCGCCGAAGCGGCCGTTGTCGGCTTCCCCCACGATGTCAAGGGCGAAGGCATTTACGCCTACGTAACGCTCATGAGCAGTTTTGATGCGAACGACGAAGATCTGGACGCGCTGCGTGAGGAGCTTGCGAACCTGGTGCGGACGGAGATCGGACCGATTGCCAAACCCGACGTGATTCAGTGGGCACCGGGGCTGCCAAAGACCCGATCCGGCAAGATCATGCGCCGAATCCTGCGCAAGATCGCGGCCAACGAGATCGACGATCTCGGTGATACCTCGACGTTGGCTGATCCCTCAGTGGTCGATGATCTGGTGGCCAATCGTTCGAGTGGATAGGAAGGTGGGCGTACTCCCCTTCCTAGCGGACGGCGCGGTCGAGCGCCAGCGCCGAGACGCTGGCGCTACCTGACGATACTAAGCCGGTTCGCTCGCCTGTTCCGCAGGCTGTTGCTCACTCACGTAGTTCGCAACTTCCTTCATGCTCAGCTTGATCCGGCCACGGCCGTCGATGTCCAACACGACGACGTCGATCTGCTGACCCTCACTGAGGTAGTCGGTGACTTTCTCGACCCGCTCGTTGGCGATCTGCGAGATGTGCACCAAGCCGTCTTTGCCCGGCAGGATGTTCACGAAGGCACCAAAGTCGACGATCTTCGCGACTGTGCCCTTGTAAATCCGGCCAATCTCGGCATCGGCTGCAATCTCCATCACTCGATCAACGGCGGCTTGCATCGACTCGACATTCTCAGCGTAAATTCTCACGCTGCCGTCATCGTCGATGTCGATCTGGGCACCGGTCTCTTCCACCAGCCCGCGGATGACGCTACCGCCCTTGCCGATGATGTCGCGGATCTTGTCCGGATGTACTTTGACCACGGTCATTTGCGGTGCGTACTCGGACAGCGACTCGCGCGACTCGGCAAGGACCTTGTTCATCTCGGCGAGAATATGCAATCGCGCCTCGTGCGCCTGCACCAATGCCGCCTCCATGATCTCGTCGGTGATCCCATCGATCTTGATGTCCATCTGCAAAGCGGTGATCCCGTTCGCGGTACCCGCCACTTTGAAGTCCATGTCACCGAGATGGTCTTCGTCGCCCAGGATATCCGTCAGCACCGCGTAGCGATTGCCTTCCTTAATCAGGCCCATCGCAACGCCCGCGACGGGGGCCTTGATGGGGATGCCCGCATCCATGAGCGCAAGCGACGTTCCGCACACCGAAGCCATCGAGCTGGAGCCATTCGATTCTGTGATTTCCGACACCACCCGAAGGGTGTATGGGAACTCGTCGAGATCCGGCAACACTGCCGCGATGCTGCGCCGCGCGAGCCGGCCATGACCAATTTCCCTGCGCTTCGGACCGCCCAGGAAGCTCGCTTCGCCTACGCTATAGGGTGGGAAGTTGTAGTGCAGCATGAACTGATCTTTGTAGGTACCTTCCAACGCATCGATCAGCGCTGCATCACGCAGCGTTCCGAGCGTTGCCACTACAATCGCCTGGGTCTCGCCGCGGGTGAACAGCGCCGACCCATGGGTTCTCGGCAAAAAACCCACCTCGACTTCGATCGGCCGCACGCTACGCAAATCCCGCCCGTCGATGCGCGGCTCACCGTTCAGGACCCGCTCGCGAACGATGTTCTTCTCCACCTTGCCGAACACCTCAGCAACGTCGTCGGCAGTCCATTTCGCGTCTTCCGTGTCGGCGAACGCTTCTCGCACCGCGCTGCGCAGTTCACCCACCGCTTTCTGGCGTTCCTGTTTGTCGGTGATCCGATAGGCCTCGCCCAGGTCGGCCTCTACTTTATCGCGGACCGCCTCGACCAACGCTTCATCTACGGGTTCCGCCTTCCAGTCCCACTTCGGCTTGCCCGCTTCGGCAACCAGCGCATTGATGGCATCGATGACAATCTGCATTTCCTGATGCGCGAACAGAACCGCACCCAGCATCTGGTCTTCGGACAGCTCACGCGCCTCCGACTCGACCATCAGCACCGCGGATGACGTTCCCGCGACGACCATATTCAATGCCGAGCCTTTCAGCGCCTCGTAGCCGGGGTTCAGCACATAGGCACCATCGATGTAGCCCACCCGCGCGCCACCGATCGGGCCCGCAAAGGGCGCTCCGGAAATTGCCAGCGCAGCCGACGCACCAATCAGCGCGGGGATGTCCGGATCCATATCCTTTTCCGAGGACATCACCGTGCAGATCACCTGCACCTCGTTCATGAAACCTTTGGGGAACAGCGGCCGGATCGGCCGGTCGATCAACCGGCACGTCAACGTTTCCTTCTCATTCGGCCGCCCTTCGCGGCGGAAGAACCCGCCCGGGATCTTTCCGGCCGCGTACGTTTTTTCCTGATAATTTACGGTCAGGGGGAAAAACGCCTGATTCGGCCGTGCTTTTTTGTCGGCCACCGCAGTGCACAACACGACGGTGTCGCCCATGGTGACGTAGACCGAACCGGTCGCCTGTTTCGCGATCCGATTGGTCTCGAGAATGAGCTTGTGCTCGCCAAACTGAATTTCCTGTGTGATGGGATTCAAAACCTTTTCCTCTTTCTGATTTCCTAACTTCTTCTCTTACATTGCCTGCTTCAGTCGCCCGCCGCTTAAGCTTCAGCGGCGCAACCCCAGGCGTCCGATCAAAGTGGTGTAACGATCGCCATCCTTACCTTTGAGGTAATCCAGCAACTTTCGACGCTGATTGACCATTCGGATGAGACCGCGACGAGAATGATGGTCCTTGCTGTTCGTACGGAAATGACCCTGCAACAGATTGATATTTTCCGTCAGCAACGCGACCTGAACTTCCGGCGATCCGGTGTCGCTGTCACTCAACTGGTAATCTTTTACGATCTGAGCCTTCGTTTCGGCTGCCAATGCCATCTAATTTCTCCAAATATGCTTGTCTTCAAAGTTCGGTTCGCTACCACGCATAATTACAGCAGCGCCCCATTCAGTGCGTAACAACCAGACGTCGAGGCGCCACGCGCCCGTCGTCCAGGATCTCACCCACCCCGATAAATTCTGTATGCTCGTCATCGTGTCGCTCGCACAACTGCACCCAGCCCGTCGACGGCGCGTGCGCGACAATTACCGGCTGACCGCGACGAACATAGTAAGCCGTCGAATCCGAGAGCGTAACGACCGGCCATCCGCGCACCGTGCTGGAGATTGGCTGCAACAGCGTATCCAGCGCTTCGAGGCCTTCAACATCCCGGATCTGATACAGCTCGTCGAAGGTCACCATATCGGACTCCTCATAAGGCCCCGCCATGGTTCGGCGCAGCGCGATCACGTGGGCGCCACACCCCAACAACTCGCCCAGATCTTCCGCAATAGTGCGCACGTAGGTTCCCTTGCTGCAGTGGATCATCAACTCGAGCTCGTCTGAATCGAAGCAGATCAGCTCGTTGCTGAACACCGTCACCCGGCGTGACTTACGTTCGACCTCGATCCCCTGGCGCGCCAGTTTGTACAACGGCTGACCCTGGTGCTTGATGGCTGAGAACATCGACGGTATCTGGTCGATCTCGCCCCGAAAACGGTCCAGCACGCGCTCGAGCGTTGCTGTCGAAATTTCGGGCACGGGACGGGTCTCGACTACCTTGCCGTCGGCATCACCGCTGTCGGTGCGTATGCCGAGTTTGATGCGTGCCCAGTACTTTTTGTCTGAGCTCAAGAGGAACTGAGAGAACTTGGTGGCTTCGCCAAAACACAGCGGCAACACGCCCCGAGCCAAAGGATCGAGACTACCGGTATGGCCGACCTTAGCTGCACGAAATAGATACTTCGCCTTCTGAACCGCATCGTTCGAACTCAAGCCGCCGGGTTTGTCGACCACGACCACGCCACTGATGTCGCGCCCGCGTTGCTTTCGGCGACGCCCCATCAGCCGTCCTCGTCGTCTGCGGCCGCCGTGCGTCGGTCCGCAGCGATAGCGCGCTCGATCAGCGCGCCCATGCGCGGTCCTTCCTCGACCAGCAGATCGTAATGAAAGGCGAGTCGCGGCGTGGTTCGCATGGTGCTGTGCCGGGCAATCGCAGAACGAAGGAAACCGGCGGCACCATTCAGCACGCTGATCAGCTCCTGTTGTTGCTCATCACCCGTCACCTTCAGCGACGACACGTAGATGTTGGCAGACGTGAAATCGCGGCTGACCCGGACATCGGTCACGCTGACCATCTCGACCCTGGGATCACGCATCTCGTGACGCAGAATCTCTGCAAGGCTCTCGCGTAGATGGTCTGCAACCCGCAACTCCCGTCCATAATCCTTCACCTCCGTACACGCGTGCGCTACAGGGTGCGCGCGACCTCCGTCGACTCGAAGACTTCGATCTTGTCGGCCTCGCGCACATCGCTATAGTTGCGCACACCAATGCCGCACTCGAGGCCATTGCGCACTTCGTTGACATCGTCTTTGAAGCGCCGCAACGATTCCAGCTCACCCTCGTAAATCACCACGTTGTCGCGCAGCACGCGAATTTGTTTGTTCCGGAACATGGTGCCCTCGATGACCATACACCCGGCAATCTGTCCATAGCGTGGTGAACGGAACACGTCGCGAACCTCCGCAACGCCGAGGATTTCTTCGCGCAGTTCGGGAGCAAGCATGCCGGAGAGCGCCTGCTTAACGTCATCGAGCAATTCGTAGATCACGCTGTAATAGCGCAGATCCAGACGTTCCCGTTCGATCACTTTTTTGGCCGACGGATCGGCGCGCACGTTGAAACCGAACATCACCGCCTCAGAGGTCTGCGCCAGGGTGGCGTCCGATTCGGTGATGCCACCCACACCTGATCCAACCACGTTGACCGCGACTTCGTCCGTGTTGATCAGGGCAATGGCCTGAACGATGGCTTCCAACGAACCTCGCACATCGGTTTTCAGCACCATGTTCATGATCCGCTTCTGACCTTTCGCCATATTGGCAAACATGTTGTCCAGCTTGGACGCCTGCTGCAGCGCCAGCCGGCGATCATGGTTGCGGGTCTTGCGAAACTCCACCAGCTCGCGAGCCTTGCGCTCGTCGGACACCACGGAAAACTCGTCACCCGCCTCAGGCGTGCCTGACAAACCAAGCACCTCGACGGGCGTCGAAGGGCCTGCCTCCTTCATGTGCTCGCCGGCGTCCGACATCATCGCGCGGACCCGGCCATAGTGCTCGCCCGCGACGATCGTATCGCCCTGCCTGAGCGTGCCATTCTGAACCAGCACGGTAGACACCGGTCCGCGACCACGATCGAGGCGCGATTCAATCACCACCCCGCGACCGGAGGCTTCCTCAACCGCCTTCAGCTCCAGGATTTCCGCCTGCAGCTGCACCGATTCGAGCAGCGCATCGACTCCTTCGCCGGTCAGGGCCGAAACATTGACGAACTGTGTATCGCCACCCCAATCTTCGGGAATCACCTCCAGCGCCGAGAGTTCGTTCTTCACGCGTTCCGGGTCTGCACTTTCCAGGTCGATCTTGTTGACCGCCACAATCAACGGAGTACCTGCGACCTTCGCGTGCTGTACCGCCTCTTCGGTCTGCGGCATGACACCGTCATCCGCGGCAACAACCAGAATGACGATGTCCGTTGCTTGCGCCCCACGCGCGCGCATGGCGGTAAACGCTGAGTGGCCAGGCGTGTCGAGGAACGTGAAGCGATTGTCGCCCACCTCCACGCTGTAGGCGCCGATATGTTGGGTGATGCCACCCGCTTCCCCGCTCGCCACCCGCGTTTTGCGGATGTAATCCAGCAACGACGTTTTGCCGTGATCGACATGACCCATGACGGTCAGGACCGGCGGCCGTATGGTGCCCTCGCCTTCATCGATCTTGAGTGACTCTTCGAGTTCCAACTCCAGCGCGTCTTCGCTGATCAGCTTGACCGTGTGGCCCATCTCTTCAACGACCAGCGTCGCGGTGTCCTGATCCAGCGTCTGGTTGATGGTGGCCATGACACCCATGCCCATCAACGTCTTGATGACTTCTCCAGCTTTGACCGTCATGCGCTGGGCGAGGTCACCCACGGCGATCATCGACGGAATCTCGACCTCGCGCTGTCTGATCTCCTGGGGTCGTTCGAACTCACCGCCGTGCTGCTCCACGCGCCCACCACGCCGCTTGGTGCGACGCACGTTCGACTTGAAGGACAATTCCCGGCGACCACCGCCGTCACTGAAACGACTGTCGGCGCTATCCTTGTGGTGATCTTTGCCGTCACGCCGGCCGCCTCGTTCCGCGCTCTGCTCCTCTACCTGTGCCTCAACGGCAGCCTTCGCAACCTGTTCCTCGATGGTCAGCTCGGGCGTCGCCGACTGCTTCTCTTCCAATTTCTGGGCCTGTTGCTCGGTCTCTTCCTGTGCTTTGAGTGCAGTCTCGCGGCGTTTTTCTTCTCCCGCTTTGCGTTCGGCCGCCTGTCGGCGGGTTTCCTCTTCCGCCGACTGGCGTGCGGATTCTTCACTGCGGATGCGTTCTATTTCGGCTTGCGCTTGCGAAGCCACGCGTGGCGCCTGCTCCGCGGTTTCCCCGGTCGCGGCGCCCGCCGCTTCGCTGCGCTTTACATAGGTACGTTTGCGACGTACCTCGACCTGCACGGCTCGCCCCTTGCCCTGGCCCGCTTTCAAGGTACTGAGCGATTTACGCTTCAGGGTAATCTTGCGGGTCGCGCCTTCGGCCTGGCCATGACTGAGTTTCAGGTGCGTCAGCAAGGTCTGCTTCTGCTCTTCAGAAACTGCCGCGTCTTCGGAGCTGTGTTCCAGACCCGCGTCCTGCATCTGCTTGAGCAGGCGAGCCGCGTTGGTACCCACCGCTTCCGCGAGCTGTTTTACCGTCACTTCCGACATGCGCTTCTCCCGTACCTCTTCGCTCTACCGCTGCTCAATCGCGCGCTCAATCCGACTGCGCCTCGACGTCTTCACCGTCCTCGTCCTCGTCCTCGTTCTCGAACCAATGTGCACGCGCGGTCATGATCAATTCGGCCGCCCGTTCTTCGCCGAGTTCCTCATCGATTTCGATCAGGTCGAACACCGCTTGCTCCGCGAGATCTTCGCGCGTTACGACTTCGTTGGTCGCCAGCTTGAACGCCAACCGCCGATCCATGCCTTCCACGGCCAGGAGATCCTCGGCCGGCTCGACGTCACCAAGCTCTTCCTCATCAGCGATCGCCTTGATCACCAACGCGTCTTTAGCTCGGTCACGCAGTTCCTGAGCAATCTCGTCGTCGAATCCTTCGATCGCCAGCATCTCGTCGATCGGCACGTAAGCGATCTCTTCCAGCGAGGTGAAGCCTTCTTCCACCAGTACTCCAGCGACGTCCTGGTCGACCGAAAGCGTTTTCATGAACTCTTCGACAAACTTGCCCGCTTCTTCTTCCTGTTTTTTGGCGGCCTCTTCCTCCGTCATGATGTTCAGCGTCCAGCCGGTCAATTCGCTGGCGAGGCGCACGTTCTGGCCGCCGCGGCCAATCGCCTGGGCGAGGTTATCCTCGGTGACCGCCACATCCATTGCATGGGTTTCCTCATCGACAACGATCGAGGCGACTTCCGCCGGCGACATTGCATTGATGGTGAGTTGCGCAGGGTTTTCGTCCCAGGGAACGATATCGATCCGCTCGCCCGCCAGCTCGCCGGAAACCGCTTGAACTCGCGACCCACGCATGCCGACACAGGCGCCCACCGGATCGATTCGACCGTCGTTGGTCTTGACCGCGATTTTCGCGCGGGAGCCCGGGTCGCGGGCCGCGCCCCGGATTTCGATGACGTCTTCAGCGATTTCCGGAACCTCGATCTTGAACAGTTCCACCAGCATGGCCGACGAGGTGCGGGTCAACTCGAGCTGCGGACCCCGCGCATCGGGACGTACTTCCGTCAGCAGTGCACGCAATCGATCGCCAACCCGAAATGTCTCGCGCGGTATGAGGTTGTCTCGCGACAGCAACGCCTCGGCGTTGTTGCCGAGGTCACAGATCACGGCTTCTCGGGTTACTTTTTTGACCGTTCCGCTAACCAGCTCGCCCACCCGTGGCAGATAGGCTTCGACTACCTGAGCACGCTCCGCCTCCCGCACCTTCTGTACGATCACCTGCTTGGCGGTCTGCGCGGCAATGCGACCAAATTCCACGGAATCGACGGGGATCTCGTAAACATCACCCAGGTTGAGATTCGGGTCGGTCTTTCGCGCTTCCTCCACGGTCCACTCCGCGTCCGGGTTCTGTTCTTCCTCGAGCTCCTCGGGATCGATCACCCGCCAGGTGCGGTAGGTTTCGTACTCACCGGTCTGACGATTGATTTCTACCCTGAACTCCGCATCGTCGACGTGCTTCTTCTTGGTCGCCGAAGCGAGCGCCAGTTCCAGCGCTTCGATGATCACGTCCTTCGATACACCCTTTTCGAGTGACACCGAATCGACAACCGTCAGGATTTCAATACTCATATGCTGCGATCCAATAACATCCGATTCTTCACCTTCCTAACCAAAGTCAGGTACGATCCGCGCCCGCTGGACATTCTCCAGCGGAATCAGGAATTCCAGGTCGTCCAGTTGGACGGCCACCTCGTCATTCTCAAATCCCACCATCCGCCCTACGAAATGGCGCCGGCCTTCGAACGGAAAATTGAGTCTCAAATCGATCGACTCACCAATGCTTTCGGCGTACTGCTCAGGCCGAAACAGACACCGGTCCATGCCCGGTGACGACACCTCCAGCGTATAGCTGCCACCAATCGGCTCCTCGACGTCCAGCAATGCGCTGACTTGCTTGCTGACCCGTGCGCAGTCTTCGACACCAATGCCGACATCGCGGTCGATGTAGACCCGCAGTATCGAACGTCGACCCTGAGACAGGTACTCGATGCCCCACAGACGGCACCCGAGCCCTTCGATGGTCGGCCCGAGCAACGCGTCGAGTTGCATTTCTTTCCGGTTCAATCGTTCACCTACGAGCGCATCGCGCACCTTATGGGCGCATCGCGCCTGTTCCCGGGTGCTCCAAGGCACCACCGGCACGTGGAGCCCGCTATGCGCACCCGGCCCAGGGAACCGGATCAGGCGCGGAGTCGGTGCTGACAATCGACCCAAAAAACAAAAAAATGGGCTGACGCCCATTCAAGATCCACGTACTAAAAAGCCCCTATCAAGGGGCCCTGACCTCTTTGGTAGCGGGGGCAGGATTTGAACCCACGACCTTCGGGTTATGAGCCCGACGAGCTACCAGACTGCTCCACCCCGCATCAGCAAGGGGCGGATTATAGACCTGTCTTCTTCTCAGTCAACCGGGCTTTCAATTGGGTCACGGCTGTGGATTCCCGGGCGGCAGAATGATCCGGAATCTCAAGATGCATCGCAAGCAAAGGGTGGTGCCGAAGAGAGGACTCGAACCTCCACGGGCATTCGCCCACTACCCCCTCAAGGTAGCGTGTCTACCAATTTCACCACTTCGGCAAATCGAAATCGTGCGACCCCTTGCGGGAACCCTTACGGGGACCCTCCTCAAACGTCCGGGATCTCGGAATCTACAGCTTCGTCTGAACCTGTCAATGCTTCGTCCAGCGGCAGGCCTTCGGTCGCCTCCGGCGCCACCGCCTCGGGAATTCCCACCCCAATGCCGGGCAGTCCGTCGTCGAGATTTATGGTCGCGCGCTCCTTGGCAGTGTAGGCAAGCGCAAAGGAAACCACGAAGAAGCCCACCGCCAGAAAGCTCGTTGCTCGAACCAGAAAGGAGGCCGAGCCCGAGCTGCCAAACATCGTATTAGACGAACCGGCGCCAAACGCAGCGCCCACATCGGCGCCCTTGCCCTGCTGAATGAGCACCAATGCCCCCATGGCCAGCGCATCGACCACCAACAGAATCATCAAAACCGTTTCTAACGTCGTCACGTTCGTTCTCGCTTAGCGCTAAGCCTGCGCGGCTTCATATAGGTGTGCAAACTGTTCCGGGTCCAGTGATGCACCGCCCACCAGCCCACCATCCACGTCGGGTTGCGCGAACAGCGTCGACGCATTGGCCGCGTTGACGCTGCCCCCGTAGAGGATCCGAAGGCCCTCAGCGATCGTCTCATCCGTCTCGGCGACCCGGCCGCGAATCGCAGCGTGCATCGCCTGGGCGTCTTCCGGCGTCGCCGTTCGACCCGTGCCAATGGCCCACACGGGCTCGTACGCCACCACGGCGTCAGCAAAGGCCGCGGCGCCGGCCCGCTCGAGAACAACCTCGAGTTGGCTCAGCACCGTCCGTTCGGCCACACCGCCATCGCGTTGCGCCAGGGTTTCGCCGACGCACAACACCGGCGTGAGCCCGGCTCTCTGAACCGCCAGAAACTTCGCCACAACCAACTCATCATCCTCGGCAAACAGTTGGCGCCGTTCCGAATGTCCGACCAGCGCAAGGTCTGCACCCAGGTCCCGCACCATATCCGGCGCGATCTCACCGGTAAATGCACCCGACGACTCGGGATGAACATTCTGAACGCCCACCGCGATGCCACTATTGCGGAGCTGCGCCACCACCTGTCCGAGATAGACGGACGGTGGAAACAGTGCAAGTTCTGGAGCGTCGGCGGGCACGGGCGTCGGTAGCGCATCCAGCAAGCTGGCCACAAACGCCTTCGCGAACGCACTCGAACCGTTCATTTTCCAGTTTCCTGCAACCAGCGGACGGCGCACCTGTTATCTCATCCCCGCCAGCAATCGAGGCCGGCAAAAAAGGCGGGCAATCTTATACAACCCCGGGACCATACACAACGGCGACCCCGGCTCCCGGCGGGCCGACCGTGCAGTTCTGCCCGATTGACTAACCAAAGAGTCGATTACGGCCGCGCCGCGGCCCGAACCTCGTGCGCAAGATCCTCCGCCACTCGCTCGACCTCCTGCTGGTCTTCGCCTTCCACCATGACCCGAACCAGTGGCTCGGTACCCGAGGCCCTGAGCAACACCCGGCCCCGCTCCGCAAGCGTCGACTCCGCGCGGCAGACGGCATCTGCAACACGAGCTACGGCAATCACCGTCTGAGGCGCATCGCTGGACACATTGACGATGGTCTGGGGCAGTTTGGTCATGCCGCGCTTGAGCTCCGACAACGACACGCCGCCTTCGACCAACGGGACCAGAACCTGAAGCGCGGACACGATTCCGTCGCCCGTGGTGTTGAGATCCAGACATATGATGTGGCCCGATGCTTCGCCGCCCACCAGCCACCCTCTGGTTCTGAGATCTTCCAGCACATACCGGTCGCCGACTTTGGCACGCTGGAACGGGATCTTGAGATCCGCCAACGCGCGCTCCAACCCGAAGTTGGTCATCAAGGTGCCCACCACGCCACCCTTGAGGATGCCTGCGGCTTGCCGGTGACGCGCGATGATGAACAGCAGGTCATCACCGTCCAGCAGTTCGCCGTGTTCATCAACCATCATCACCCGGTCGCCATCCCCGTCGAAGGCAATTCCAAGGTCCGCTCCAAGTTCAAGCACTTTGCGCTGCAGCCCCTCGGGCTCCGTCGTACCGCACCCGGCGTTGATGTTGAGCCCATCTGGCTCTGCCCCGATCACGGTCAACGTGGCACCGAGCTCACCGAGCACACGAGGCGCGACGTCGTAGGTTGCGCCATGGGCACAGTCCACCACGATGTGCAGATTCTCCAGCCGGAAACCTCGATCTACGGTGGCCTTGCAGAACTCGATGTAGCGACCGCGCGCGTCCTCGACTCGCTTGGCCTTACCAATGTGCTCAGAGTCGACACAGGTGATGGGCTTGGCCAGTTCGGCTTCGATGGCAAGCTCCGTTTCGTCAGCGAGCTTGTTGCCTTGACTGTCGAAGAATTTGATGCCGTTGTCATAGTAGGCATTGTGCGACGCGCTGATCACGATCCCCGCATCGGCACGTAAGGTGCGGGTCAGGTACGCGACCCCGGGCGTTGGCATGGGGCCCAGCAGGCGCACGTCGACACCCGCCGAGGACAACCCCGCTTCGAGCACCGATTCGATCATGTAACCGGATATGCGCGTGTCCTTGCCGATCAGAATCCGGCGCCGGCCATTCGCAGCGAACACCCGTCCAGCTGCCCAACCCAGGTGCAGGAGAAAGTCGGGCGTAATCGGTGCCACGCCGACGCGCCCGCGTATCCCGTCCGTGCCAAAGTATCGTTTCGCCTGTGCAACCATCGGCTTAAGCGTTCCTCGTCTATTGCGGATCTCTACTCTGCGGGTTCACCCGCGCATTCCAGATCGCCTGCGCAACCGTCAGTGCATCCATGGTTGCCGCCACATCATGGGTGCGAATCACCGCCGCACCATTGGCCACCGCGGCCACTGCCGCACCCAGCCCTGCCGCCAGCCGATCCTGCACTGCGCGCCCGGTCAGCTCCCCAAGCGACTGCTTGCGCGAAACACCGACCAGCACCGGGAAACCCAGCACCCGCAGCTCGTCCAACGACGCGAGCAAGGACAGATTGTGCTCGAGCGTCTTACCGAATCCGATGCCCGGATCGATTATGATCCGGTCCGCATCAATTCCCGCGGCCAGCGCCTGATTCGATCGACGGGCGAGAAATGCGGCCACCTCAGCCACCACATCCTCGTACACGGGTGCTTCCTGCATGGTGCACGGTTCTCCCCGCATATGCATCAGACACAAACCGGTGTCGCTTGCCGCGAGAATCGGCAGCATGCCGGGATCGCGAAACGCCGTCACATCATTGATTAACCCGGCGCCGGCCGACAGCGCCGCCTGCGCAACTTCAGCCTTACAGGTATCAACAGAAACAATGGTATCCAGCTCGACAAGCCGTTCAACGACCGGCATCACACGCTGTAATTCTTCGGCGCAAGCAACGGACAGCGCACCTGGACGGCTCGATTCGCCGCCCACGTCCAGAACTTGCGCACCCGCCTCGAGCATCGCCTGGGCGCTTTCGAGAACCGCGCTGAGATCGACGGCGCCCGCGCCGCCACGACCCCGGCGCAGGTAGCGACCGCCATCCGAGAACGAGTCCGGTGTCAGGTTGATGACGCCCATGACGCAAGGCGTCGAAAGATCGAGCAAACGATCGCCACAATGCACATAAGCGCCGGGTAAGGGGGCGCCTGCGGGCGTCTGGCTCACGGCCACCACGTTCTGCGACACGGCGGTCGCCGGTTAATGCTCTTCTGCGGGGTCGCCGATGTTGGGCGCATCGGGCCCGGCCGCCCGCGGCGGCGCGTCCGACCGATCAACGGCCGTTGCGCGTGGCTTCGCACCCGCCATGATGTCATCGAGCTGCTCCGGCAGGAGAGTTTCCAGCTCCATCAAAGCGTCCGCCATCATGTGCAGCTTGTCGAGATTCTCCTCGAGGATCTTTTTCGCGCGCTTGTAACAGTCGTTGATAATGCTTCGCACTTCCTCGTCGATCAGTCGGGCCGTGTCGTCGGAAACCGACTTGGGTTGCACCCCAGCGGACATACCGAGGAACACCTCACCGTCTTCCTCGTCGTATTTAATCGGACCGAGCTTTTCCGACAACCCCCACTTGGTCACCATGTTGCGCGCCAGCGAGGTGGCATTATCGATATCGTTGGCCGCACCGGTGGTCATGCCATCGAAGCCGAGGATCATCTCTTCGGCGATCCGGCCACCGAAGAACGAGCAGATCTTGCTCAGGATAGCCTGCCTGGAATGGCTGTAGCGGTCTTCCTCGGGCAGGAACATGGTGACGCCCAATGCCCGACCACGGGGAATGATGGTGACCTTGTAAAGCGGATCGTGTTCCGGCACCAGCCGACCGACGATGGCGTGGCCCGCCTCGTGATATGCGGTAACGCGCTTTTCCTTCTCCGACATGACCATGGATTTGCGCTCTGCGCCCATCATGATCTTGTCCTTGGCTTTCTCGAAATCGTCCATGCCGACCAGGCGCTTGCCCGTACGGGCGGCGAACAATGCCGCTTCATTGATGAGATTTGCCAGATCCGCGCCGGAAAACCCGGGCGTGCCGCGCGCGATAATTCCCATTTCCGCATCGTCCGCCACGGGCACCTTACGCACGTGAACCTTCAAAATCTGTTCACGGCCGCGGATGTCCGGCAGGCTGACCACGACCTGACGGTCGAAGCGACCCGGCCTCAGCAACGCCGGGTCGAGCACGTCGGGACGGTTGGTGGCCGCAATGACGATGACGCCGTCGTTCGGCGCGAAGCCATCCATTTCGACCAGCAACTGGTTGAGTGTTTGCTCACGCTCGTCGTGGCCACCACCAAGCCCCGCGCCACGGTGCCTGCCCACAGCATCGATCTCGTCGATGAAGATGATGCACGGCGCTTGCTTTTTCGCCTGCTCGAACATGTCACGTACCCGCGAGGCGCCCACGCCTACGAACATCTCCACGAAGTCCGAGCCAGAAATAGAGAAGAAGGGTACTTTCGCCTCGCCGGCAATGGCCCTGGCCAGCAGCGTCTTACCGGTACCCGGTGCGCCCACCATCAGAATGCCCCGCGGGATGCGCCCACCGAGGCGCTGAAACCTGCCCGGATCGGTTAGAAACTCCACCAGTTCCTGAACGTCTTCCTTGGCCTCATCAACCCCGGCAACGTCGGCAAACGTCGTCTTTACCTCGTTTTCCGACAGCAGCCGCGCTTTGCTCTTGCCGAACGCCATGGGGCCGCCCTTCCCGCCCATGCCACCCTGCATCTGGCGCATGAACAGCATGAAAACGGCGATGATGATCAGAATAGGGAAACTGGCAATCAGCAGCTGTGCCCAGATGCTCTGAGTTTCCGGTGGTTCGCCCACGACCACCACGTTGTGACTGATCAGATCGTCCATCAGCTTCGGATCATCAATCGGCGGCCGTATGACCTTGAAAGCATCGCCGGTCTTGCGGCTACCCCGGATGACCAACCCGCTGATCCGTACTTCGTCGACCAGATCCTGTTGGACCTGGGTGACGAACTCGGAATAGGTCATCTCCTGGGGTTCCGGCTTAACGCTGAAATTGTTGAATACCGTCAGCAGAACTGCCGCGATGATCAGCCAGAGCAGGAGATTTTTTCCCATATCGTTCAAGGACTTAACCTCATAGCCTTTGTCCCGGGGCGACCTACCACCTTACCAAAAGGCTGCCCGGAAATCCTGCCGAAATGTATTACAGACGTACCGGTCTGTCCTACGACGCCGACATCCTACCGAAAATCCAGGGCAACACCGTACACCTCACGTGAACCGGAGCGCGATGCGTCGGGTTTGGCCAGCAACACCTTCTCGAATTCCGCCCGCCGCTCCCGCACCCAATCATCGACACCTCCGCCCTGGAACATTTTGACCACCAGATGGCCACCGGGGTTCAACCAGCGCAGCGCGGCATCCGTCGCGAGGTTCACCAACGCCATGGAAGCCGCCTGATCGGCAGCCTTCACCCCACTTATATTGGGGGCCATATCGGACAATACAAGCTGCAACCCACCACCCAGTGCTGCGTCCAGCCGCGCGACGAAGGAATCGTCGTGGATGTCCTGCTGAATGAACCGGACCCCGGCCGGAACGTCCATCACGCGCACATCCACGGCCACCACCCGACCGCCCTTGGCGGGGGACACCCGCCGCGCCAGATAACGCGTCCAACCACCCGGTGCCGCTCCTAACTCCAATACCCGCATCGACGGGCCGATCAGACCGAATCGTCGGTCGAGTTGTTCCAGCTTGAAGTGCGCGCGTGAACCCAGCCCGTCCGCCGCCGCCAACCGGGCATAGGGATCGCGTCGCTGGCGTGCTACCCAGCGATGGCTCGATTTCGATCGTTTTGCCATATAATCCCCGGATGTCCGAAAGCACCAGTCCGACGCGGCACAAGCGCGCGCTCCGCCAGATCGCGCACCATCTGAGCCCTGTGGTTACGATCGCCGCGAAGGGAATCAGCGATCACCTGCAGAACGAAACCCAGCGCGCGCTGAGCGATCACGAGTTGATCAAAATCCGAGTCAGCATTGACGATCGGAATGCGCGTAAGGCCCTGGGCACCAAGCTCGCACACGCCTGCCAGGCGGAAATCATCCAGGTGATCGGCAAAATATTCGTGCTGTATCGCGCCAATCCGGAGGCCGATTCCAAGCTCTCGAACATTGCCCGTTTTGGTGGTCGCTGACCCAAGCCTAGAGGTGTTCGACCCGCTCGACCTCATATCCATGCTCGCCGTTCGGGGTCTGCACAACGACCGCGTCACCCACACTCTTGCCCACTATGGCGCGCGCCAGCGGCGACATCACCGAGATCTTCTCCTGGCTGATGTCTGCTTCGTCTTCACCCACGATTCTGTAGCGCTTCTTGCTGTCATCGGCGACGTCGATCAGGGTCACCGTCGCGCCGAAGATTACCTTGCCGGTCGGGGTGATTTTGGTGATGTCGATGACCTGCGCGTCCGCGAGCTTACCTTCGATCTCCTTGATACGGCCTTCGCTGAAGCCCTGCTGATCCTTCGCGGCGTGGTACTCCGCATTCTCCTTCAGGTCGCCGTGCGCGCGAGCCTCGGCGATCGCTTCGACGATCTGCGGACGAACAACGCTCTTGAGATTGCTGAGTTCGGCGCGCAAGCGTTCCTCACCTTCCACCGTCATCGGTACCTTGGCCATAACTGAACCCCAAACCTGAAGCCGCTTGTTCGTGCCTCATTGCACGCGCGTGTCAGGAGGCGAAGCTGGCGTGCAGATCCTGCAGTCGTCGCACCTTATCACCGCGACCGTAGCGAATTGCAATGCAAAAGGCCTCACCGCCCGCCAGAGTCGTCGTATAGCACACCTTGTTCTGCAGCGCGAGACGGCGAATGACCGCTGAATCGGCAATGGCCTGGGCGCCTTCCGTAGTGTTTACGATCAGATCGATGCGTGTGTTCTTCAACAGGTCCGCAACGTCCGGGCGCCCTTCGGTGACCTTGTTAACCGTCTCCGAGTCGACACCCGCATCGGCAAGGCATCGGGCGGTTCCCCGGGTCGCAACCAACTCGAAGCCAAGCTCGACGAGATCACGCGCGACATCCGCGATGCCGGGTTTGTCCGAGGTCTTTACGCTGAGAAATGCACGGCCACCCTCCGGAAGCTCCTCGCCGGCGGCAACCGTCGCCTTTGCGAACGCCTCGGCGAAACTGTCTCCCACACCCATCACCTCGCCCGTGGATTTCATTTCCGGACCGAGAATCGGATCCACGCCGGGAAACTTCGAAAAGGGGAAAACCGACTCTTTCACCGAGACGTAGTGCGGGATGATCTCCTCGGTAAACCCCTGCTCAGCCAGGCTGGTACCGGCCATGCAGCGTGCCGCGATCTTCGCCAGCGATACTCCAATGCATTTCGAAACGAAGGGCACCGTACGCGAGGCACGCGGGTTGACCTCCAGGACATAGATGTTGTCGTCCTGTACGGCCATCTGGACGTTCATGAGCCCGATCACCCCAAGCTCCGCCGCCATGGCTTTGACCTGGCGGCGAATCTCGTCCTGGATGTCCGCAGCCAGCCTGAACGGCGGCAACGAACAGGCCGAGTCGCCGGAATGCACACCGGCCTGTTCGATGTGCTGCATGATTGCTCCGATCACCACCTGATGGCCGTCGGAAACCGCATCGACATCAATTTCCACGGCCTGGTCGAGAAATCGGTCGAGCAGCACCGGCGCCGAGTGAGAGACGTCGAAGGCATTGTTCAAATAGCGCAGCAGTTCCTCTTGCCGGTGGACGATCTCCATCGCCCGACCACCGAGGACGTAGGATGGCCTGACCACGATCGGGTAGCCGATCTCGGCCGCCGCCGCGAGCCCTTCATCGGCCGTGGTGACCGTGCGGTTGGTCGGCTGCGCCAGCTTCAGCGCGTGGATGAGCTGCTGAAATCGTTCCCGGTTTTCGGCTCGGTCGATCGCATCGGCGCTGGTGCCAATGATCGGCACGCCAGCGGCCTCCAGTGCCGCTACCAGTTTCAGCGGCGTCTGGCCGCCGAACTGGACGATCACGCCTTTGGGCTTTTCAAGCTCAACCAGTGCCAGCACGTCTTCCATGGTGACCGGCTCGAAGTACAGCCGGTCGGAAATGTCATAGTCGGTGGAGACAGTCTCCGGATTGCAGTTGACCATGATCGTCTCATAGCCGTCTTCGCGCAGGGCAAGCGCGGCATGGACGCAGCAGTAATCGAATTCGATGCCCTGGCCGATCCGGTTCGGACCCCCGCCGAGAATCATGATTTTGTCCGCATCCGTCGGATTCGCCTCGCACTCCTCCTCGAAGGTCGAATACAGATAGGCCGTCGAGGTGGGGAACTCCGCTGCGCAGGTGTCGATCCGCTTGTATACCGGTTTGACACCGAGTGCGAGACGATGTTCGCGCAGCTCGGCTTCGCCGCAACCGAGTATTTCGGCCAGCCGGGCATCAGAGAAGCCCTTGCGTTTCAGGTGCAACAACCGGTCGTGATCGAGTGCTGCGAACGTCTCCCCTGCCAGGGCCTGTTCGGTACGCACCAAGTCCTCGATCTGAACCAGAAACCAGGGATCGATCGCCGTGAGCTCGAACAGTTCTTCAACATCCATGCCCGCACGGAACGCATCGGCCACGTACCAGATGCGGTCCGCACCCGCCGCCGTCAATTCCCGTACGAGGCGAATGCGGTCGTCGCCGGATTCAACCTGCATCATTTCGTTGAGCCCGGTCATGCCCGTTTCAAGGCCGCGCAGCGCCTTCTGAAATGACTCTTGAAAGGTGCGGCCAATCGCCATGACCTCACCCACCGATTTCATCTGGGTAGTCAACCGGTCGTTGACGTTGGGGAACTTCTCGAAAGTGAAGCGGGGGATTTTGGTGACCACGTAGTCGATGGTCGGCTCGAAGGATGCGGGCGTCACCCCGGTAATGTCGTTGGTCAGCTCATCCAGCGTGTAGCCGACGGACAGTTTGGCGGCCACTTTCGCGATCGGAAAACCCGTCGCCTTGGACGCCAGGGCCGAGGAGCGCGACACCCTCGGGTTCATCTCGATGACCACCATTCGGCCGCTTTCGGGGTCAATCGCGAACTGGACGTTCGACCCACCTGTCTCCACACCGATCTCCCGAAGCACTGCGATGGACGCATTGCGAAGGAGTTGATATTCCTTGTCGGTAAGAGTCTGGGCGGGTGCCACGGTGATGGAGTCGCCGGTGTGGATGCCCATGGGATCGACGTTTTCGATCGAGCAGACGATGATGCAATTGTCGTTCTTGTCGCGAACCACCTCCATCTCGAATTCCTTCCAACCGAGCAGCGACTCATCGATCAGCAATTCGGTGGTCGGCGACAGATCCAGTCCGCGCTGACAGATTTCGATGAATTCGTCGCGATTGTAGGCCACGCCACCACCCGA